>Ga0105044_10000208_pt1 | contig 68241 bp, 50 predicted proteins | sample MAT01_FD_78092 | JGI IMG/M metagenome (GOLD analysis project Ga0105044, IMG submission 78092) | Freshwater microbial communities from Lake Fryxell liftoff mats and glacier meltwater in Antarctica - MAT-01 | ecosystem: Environmental > Aquatic > Freshwater > Ice > Liftoff microbial mat | place...
ATGGGCAAGGTGGCGCAGGTAAAGCCGTAGCGCGCTCGCCACCATCTTGGGATAATGCGCCGACCGCGCGGTCCGGGCATGTTCGAGCAATCCGTCGCGGATGATCCGCGCCGTGTACCGGGATGGATCGGTGCCGATGAGCGGCAGGATCTTCGCCAGCATCCGGCCATGACGCAAGATGGTAACCTTTGCCAACCCACGCTGCCGGGCCTGCGCATCGAGCCAGCCCGCGACGTCGGGGGCCACCGCTGGTGTCTCGGCCACAGGCACGGGCGGCACAACGCCCCGCGCCACAAGGTGGCACACGAAGCGGCCGACACGGTTGATGTAATACTGCCCGACAGGGCGCGGCGGCGAATGACACCGGCAATCATGCGCAGCGAACCGCGCCACGATATCCGGACCCATCTCGTGCAGCGCGATGCCGTTCTGGACGAGCCAAGCCAGAAAATGCTGCACCGAGCCAAGATGAATATGGACCGAGACCGGCGAAAGACCGGCAGCAGCAAGTTGCTGTCCGTTGATCTCAAGCAGTGGCCGGTGCGGCCCGGCGTCCAAAGGCCGCCGACGTCTGATCGGGGTGTCGTGTTCGTTCATGTCGTCCTCCGTGCAAGGCGCCACCATGGCGCCGCACGCAGGACAAGCCGATTATGTCGACAACGCTGGCCGAAAAACCATTGTCCATCCGTTCTTTGCGGCAGTCGGCCCCAACTTACCCCGCATAATCATCCGCTCTGCATGACCTGTAGTGAGCATCGCGCGCTCGTTCGCCCTTCGGCGGTTATTCGAGCAGATCAGGGTTGCCGATCGCTCCGAGGGCCATGCCGGACATGGAGAACCTGCACCACCCTGTCGACGACGGCATAGTAAATCCGCCAGCGGGTCGCCCGCCCAGAAAGCGCACGACGGACGGCCACGTCGAAATCCTTCGACTCCGGTGCCAGCGAATGCGCTTCCGGCATCGCCCCAAGCGCCAGGGTCAGATCCCGGATTCCCGCGAGCCATTCGTCTGCAGCCCTCGGGTTGCGGTCGCGCAGCCAGACCCGTGAAAGCTGTCAGATCATCCGCCGCGTTCGGCGTGATGAGCACCGGCAAGGGGGCGGTCATTTCGTCTGGGCAAGGCCGTCGAAGAAGCGGCCAGCCTCGATGCCTTCACCGGCCCGGGACTGCGTCAGACCCTTGCGGTAGCGGTAACTTCCTCGAGGAGCGCGCGTTTCAGAAGGCTCTTGCACACATTGCCGACGGCACCGCCCTGCAGGTTGGCCGTGATCGGAACCACCATCCCGTCCGCGCGAGCGCGGGCAGCGGAAAGGATGCCGGATCGGGTGCCGTCGGCAGTTTGGGCCGGATCGTTGGGGACGGATCATAGAAGTCAGATCTCGTCACGCCAGCGGTTTGCAATCGGGTAGCGCCGGTCGAGCCAGAAGGCCTTTCGCGTCAGCCGGGTGCCGGGCGCCGACTGGAAGCGTTTGTATTCACTCAGATACAACAGTTGCTCCACCCGTTTGACCGTGGCACGGTCAAACCCTTCGGCCACCAGATCGGCAACCGAGGCATCGCGTTCGACCAGTCCATTCAGGATGGCATCCAGTACCGGATAGGGCGGCAGGCTGTCGTCGTCGCGCTGGTTCGGGCGCAACTCGGCGGAGGGCGGCTTGTCGATCACCCCGGGCGGGATGACTTCGCCCGCCGGCCCTGACATCCAGGTCCGGTGATGCGCGTTCCGCCAGCGGCAGATGTCGAACACCCGGGTCTTGTAGACGTCCTTGATCGGGTTGTAGCCGCCGTTCATGTCGCCGTAGATCGTGCAGTAGCCCACCGCCATTTCCGACTTGTTGCCCGTGGTCAGCAGCATCGCGCCGGTCTTGTTCGACAGCGCCATCAGCAGCAACCCACGCAGGCGGCTTTGAATGTTCTCTTCGGGGATCCCGGCTTCGGTTCCGGCAAACAGCGGGGCCAGTGCCGCGCCCACTGCCGCCTGCGCCCCGGTGATCGACACGGTGTCGAGGGTGCAACCCAGCGCGCGCGCCACGTCGGCTGCATCTTCCAGCGAGGCGGCCGAGGTATAGGCCGAGGGCAGCATCACGCACTGCACATTCGCCGCCCCGATCGCATCGGCGGCAATCGTGGCCACAATCGCCGAATCAATACCGCCCGACAGGCCCAGCAGCACCCGGCGAAACCCGGTCTTGCGCAGGTAATCCTGCAGGGCCAGCACCATGGCGTGATAGTCAGCCTCCAGTGAGGCGGGCAGCAGCGCCAGACCTCCCGGCACCGCCCGCCAGCCTTCGGACGTGCGGGCAAAGTCCACATGCGACACGCAGCGCAGGAACTGCGGCAACTGGACGGCCAGGCCCCCGCCCGGATTCAGCACGAACGACGCCCCGTCGAACACCTGATCGTCCTGCCCGCCGATCATGTTGAGGTAGACCAGCGGCATCCCCGTCTCGACCACCCGCGCCACCATCAGGTCGGTCCGTATCGCTGGCTTGCCCCGGTGATAGGGCGAGCCGTTGGGGACCAGCAGGATCTCGGCCCCGGTTTCGGCCAGCGTCTCGGCCACTTCGGGGTGCCAGGCATCCTCGCAGATCGGGATGCCGATGCGCAGCGGCCCCACCTGCACCGGCCCTTGCAGGGGTGCAGCCGTGAACAGGCGCTTTTCATCGAACACCGTGTCATTCGGCAGATCGTGCTTCAGCACCGTCGCGGCGACATGGCCGCGCTGCAACACATGATAGGCGTTGTAGAGCCGTCCGTCACGCAGATGCGGCGCGCCGATGCCAAGCGCCGGGCCTTCGGCGCAAGCCGTGGCCAGCCGACCGATTTCCGCCATCGCCTGCGCCGCAAACGCGGGCTTCATCACCAGATCCTGGGTCTGATAACCGGTCAGGAACATCTCGGGCAGCGCCACCATCTGCGCCCCCGCATTCCGGCCCGCCGCCCAGACCTCGCATGCCATCGCGGCGTTGGCGGCAAAATCCCCGACCGCAGGGTTCAGTTGCGCCATCGTCAGGCGAAAAGTGTCGGCCATCGCAAGCATCCCCGGGTTCACGGCAGGTTGTAGCAGGTTCGTCGCCGAGGGAAAGCTGCCCGGCTTGTCACAGGGCCCATGGCGCGGCTAGGGTTCTGTCAGAAAAAAGGGGTGGCGAACATGCGGCTGGGCGGAATGATCCTGTTAGGGGCGTTTGGGCTGACAGGTGCGGCATCGGTTCTGCCTGCCTTTGCGCAGTCGGGCGCGGTTGTGGTCAAGGAATATGCCGACGGTTCGGTCTATGAAGGCATGTTCCGGGAAGGGCGTCAGGACGGCACCGGCACCTACCGGCTGCCCAACGGTTATGAGTATACCGGCGATTGGGTGGCGGGCGAGATCCGCGGGATGGGGGTGGCGCGTTATCCCAACGGGTCGGTCTATGAAGGGCAATTCGCCGCAGGCAAACCCGAGGGGCGCGGCAAGATCACCTTCGCCGATGGCGGAACCTATGAAGGCGACTGGTCCGGGGGGGCGATGACCGGAACGGGTCGGGCGAGCTATGCCAACGGCACGGTCTATCAGGGCGGGTTCGAGGCCGGGGTACATCAGGGCGAGGGCATTCTCGAGGACGACAGCGGCTACCGCTATGAAGGCTCGTGGGTCGCGGGGCAGAAAGAGGGCACCGGGCGGATCATCTATCCCGATGGCGCGGTCTATCAGGGCGCCCTGGTGGCGGGGCAGCGCCAGGGCAAGGGCACGCTGACCATGCCCGACGGGCTGACCTTTGTCGGCGACTGGGCCGCCGGGCAGATCAACGGCGCGGGACGGCTGACCCAGCCCAACGGCGATGTCTATGACGGCGATTTCGTCGACGGCCAGCGTCAGGGTCAGGGCCGGGTGACCTATGGCAGCGGCGACATCTACCAGGGCGGCTTTGCCCGTGACAAGCGCGACGGCCAGGGCCGGTTCGTGGCAGTGGACGGTGCGACCTACGAAGGGGCGTGGGTGGCCGGCCTTCGGGCAGGCCCTGGCGTGATGAGTTATGCCGACGGGTCGGTCTATGCCGGGGCTTTCGTCGGCGACAAGCCCGAGGGTCAGGGCACGATCAGCTATCCCGACGGGTCGGGCTATGACGGCCAGTGGGAGGCCGGGGGGATCACCGGCAAGGGCCGCTCGACCTATGCCGGCGGTCTGGTGTATGAGGGCGACTTCGTCAAGGCCGAACCGCAGGGTACCGGGGTCATGACCTACCCCGACGGCTATCGGTATGAGGGTGCGTTCAAGGCCGGGCAGCGCGACGGCAACGGCACCGCGACCTACCCGGACGGCACGGTTTACGAGGGCGATTTCGTCGCGGGGATCCGGCAAGGCAAGGGCAGGCTGACCGGGCCGGACGGGTTTCGGTACGACGGCGACTGGCGGGACGGCGAGATCGAGGGCACCGGCGTTGCAACCTATCCTTCGGGCGATTTCTATGAGGGGCAGTTCGTCAAGGGCAAGCGTGACGGGCAGGGCAGACTGACCTACAAGGGCGGCCAGATCAGCGAAGGCGTCTGGAAAAGCGGCATGCTGACCGCGCCGCTGCCCCAGACCGCGGACCCCGCCGCAGCCCCCGCCGCCGTCGTCGCCCCGGACCCGGCCGTGGCCCCTGCCGTGCCATGAGGGGGACGGCCCTGGCATGAGCGATCCCGCCGACGATCCCGACAACGGTCCCGACACGATCCCGCCGACGATCCCGACAACGGCCCCGACAACGGCCCCCACAACGATCCCGCCGACGATCCCGACAACGGCCCCGACAACGATCCCGACAACGATCCCGCCGACGATCCCGACAACGGCCCCGCCGGCGATCCCGACAACGCCCCGCCGGCGATCCCGACAACGATCCCTTCTGCCACCACCCGGCGTTGCGCGGCCGGATCACTCCGCCCGAGGCGTCCCTTTTTCGCAGCTTTCGCCCCGCCGAACTTGGACGCGCGGATCATGGCGATGGGCGCGCCCGCCACCTGGCGGCACAGCGATGCCGAGATCGAGGCTGCGCGCCGGGCCGGTCTGTCCGGGATCTGCGGGCAGGATCTGCGGGTGCCGCCGCGTCTCGGTCAGCAGATCCGCCACGTCAGGGTCATGGATCCCGAGCGCGTCCGACGGGGCCGCCAGCGTCTCGATATACTGCAGGCAGGTACCGAGGACCCCGCACCCCGTGGCCAGCAGGCGCGCCGGTTCGGCGTGGCCAAGGTCACGGCGGATCATCGGCGCGGTCGGTGATGTGAGGTTGCGGGCGGTGCGCCGGGCCCGCCACTCGGGGCGCTGCCCCGGACCCGCCACCCGGGGCGCTGCCCCGGACCCGCCACCCGGGGCGCTGCCCCGGACCCGCCACCCGGGGCGCTGCCCCGGACCCTGGGATATTTCGGCCAAGATGAAACGGACGGGGGGCTTTAAAGGTCCTTGACCATCAGCGTCCAGTCGCCCGTCTCTTGCGCATTCGGAAACGGCACGAAGGCCCGCCTGGCCGCATCGCGAAAGCCGTACCTCTGGTAGAGACGCCGCGCGCCGGTGTTGAAGCTTTCGGTCATCAGGCTGAGCCGGGTCAGCCCGAGATCGCGCGCCATGCCGGAGGCGTGGTCCAGAAGGCCGGTGCCATGGCCCCGCCCACGGTGTTCGGCAAAGACCGCTGCGGCCATGATGTAGAAGGTGCCCGCTGTGAGCGGTTCAAGTTCGAGCAGCGGATGAAACACCGGATCGAGGCCGGCAAGATCTGCCTGCTCCAGCGTGGCGGGCACCGGATGGGCGTTCAGCGCCCCCACGGTCTGGCCGCCTGCCCCGGTCTGCCCACCTGCCTCGGCCACCAGCCAGTTGGCAAAATGCGCCTGATTGTCGGTCAGCGTCAGGATGCGCTGGCGTCCGACCTCGAACGAGCTTTGCCCCGGGGCGGCCAGCGTGCTCCATCTCCATGACACCAGGCGGCGCGAGGCGATGTCGAGCAGAAGGGCAAGGTCGGTGGCATCGGCAGGGCGGGCGGGACGGAAGCTGAGCATGGGCAGTCCTGACAGAACACGGGAAATCGGGGTGACGGGAGTGTCAGCAGACGGAGGCAAGGCCCCGGCGTCCGGTGGTATGCTGACGGCAGATCGACGGCAGGGGAAAGACGCCGACGACGGCGGGTCAAACCGGGTCGCCCGCGTCCAGCCGGGCCAGAAACGCCGCAGCCTCGGCCAGAACAGCGTTCTTGCGCGCGCCCTCCATCCGGTCGAACGTCCGGTACATCTGCGCCATCCGGGGATTGCCGGCAAACCGCGCGCGATGGCGGATCAGGAAATGCCAGTACAGCAGGTTGAACGGGCAGGCGGCCGGCCCGGTCTTGTCGGTCACCTTGTAGGCGCAGCTGCCGCAATAGTCCGACATCCTGCTGATATAGGCGCCGGACGAGACGTAGGGTTTCGACCCCACCATGCCGCCATCGGCATACTGGCTCATCCCCAGCGTATTGGGGGCCTCGACCCATTCGTGGGCGTCGATGTAAACCGCCAGATACCATTGGTGCACCTCGGCCGGATCCACCCCGGCCAGCAGCGCGAAGTTGCCGGTAATCATCAGCCGCTGGATGTGATGCGCATAGGCCAGATCGCGGGTTTGACCGACGGCCTGCGTCAGGCACGCCATCCGCGTCGGCGCGCCCCAGTACAGCGGCGGCAGCGCGCGGGCATGCCCGAGGGCGTTGCGTGTCAGATACTCCGGCCCCGTCAGCGCCCAGATCCCCCGGACATACTCGCGCCAGCCGATGATCTGGCGGATGAACCCCTCGGCCGCGTTGATCGCCACCCGCCCGGCTTGCCATTCCGCCTCGACCGCGCGGCAGACCTCGAGCGGGCTCAGGAGCCCGAGGTTCAGATACGGCGACAACAGCGAATGCGACATCAGCGGATCGGCTGTCAGCATCGCATCCTGTTCATCGCCGAACCGCGGCAACACCTGTGCCGCGAAATGCGCCAGCGCCGCAAGGGCCTGAGGCCGCGTCACGCCCCAGCGGAACGGCCGCAGCCGCCCGAAATGCGAAAACCGCGGTTCGATCAGGGCCAGCACTGCCTCCGTCACCGCATCAGGGACAAAGGCCAAGGCTCCCGCGCGCAGCAGGTCGGGCCGGGCCGCCTTGCGATTGTCGTGGTCGAAGTTCCACTTGCCCCCCGCAGGGTGGTCACCCTCCATCAGAAGGCCGGTCTTGCGGCGCATGTCGCGGTAGAAATACTCCATCCGCAGCGTCCGGCGCCCCTCGGCCCAGACCGCGAACTCGGTATGCGAGCAGATGAAGCGGTCATCGGGCAGCAGCGTCACCGGAACCGGCAGATCCTGCAAGGCCGATACCAGCCGCCATTCGCCGGGATGGGTGGCCAGCACCGACTCCGCCCCGACCTCGGCCGCCCGGCGGAGCACCTCGCCCGCGATGGTCTGGCTGTTTTCGGAATCGTCGAGTGCACTGTAGCAGACCCGCCAGCCCGCCGCGCGCAGGTCCTCGGCAAAATGCCGCATCGCCGACAGGATCAGCGCGATCTTCTGCGGGTGATGCTGCACCGAAGTGACCTCGCCCAGCACTTCCGCCATCACCACCACATCCAGCGCGGGGTCCGCCGCCCGCAGCGCCGCCATGTCCGGTGACAGTTGATCGCCCAGAACCAGAACCAGCCTCACCACGGGATGCGCTTTCCGGCCCAGTCGAAAAAGCCCCCGGTGTGCGCCGGGGTCATCCCGTCGAGCACCGTCAGCAGGTTGCCCGCCGCCTCGTCCGGGGCCACGGATGCATGCCCCGCCCCGTGCCCAGCCGCAAAGCCCGTGGCAACCGTGCCCGGATGCAGCGCCACGACGATGGACTGCCGGTGACTGCGCGCCACTTCGATGGCAGCGGTGTGGATCACCTGGTTCAGCGCCGCCTTGGCCGCGCGGTAGGAATACCAACCGCCCAAGGCATTGTCGCCGATCGAGCCCACTCGTGCCGACAGTGCGGCAAACCTCACCTCGCGCTCCTTCGGCAGCAGCCGCAGCGCATGCTTCAAGACCAGCGCCGGCCCTACCGCGTTCAGGGCGAACTGCGCCGCCATCGTGGCAGGTTCCAGCGCCCGCAAGGATTTTTCCGGCCCACGCCCGGCCAGAACCAGCGCTCCGGTGGCCACGATGACCAGATCGAAACCGGGCTCCAGCCGCTCCAGTCCGCGCACGACCGCGACCTCGTCGGTCACGTCGAACCCGTCGACCCGTCGCGACAGCCCCACCACGTCGCCCCGCCGGGCCAGCGCCGCACACAAGGCGGCACCGATCCCGCCCGACGCCCCGACCACCAATGCCCGCATTCAGGACCCCCAGTCTGTTCCGGTAAAGCTAGCCCACCCCAGCCAATCCGCCACTCGGCTGTTCGGTGCAACAGCAGCCCCGCCCACCGCTCCGCCACCGCCACCGTCGAGTCGCCCCCGGTCCGCTGGGTGCGGTCAGCCGCGCCGGTCGCGCGAATGACGCCGTCGCAGGGGGCTCGATGCCCCCTGCGACGGCCCCCCGTTTGAAATAACCCCTTCCCTTCGCCGGACCCGAGCGTGTAATCTGATGGCATGAACCGGGATCTTTCCTTCGCGCTGCTGCTGCTGACCCGCCTCTGAGCGTGCCCCAGGGGTGCGACCGCTCGGAGGTGATCAGCGCCCAAGCCAGATGAAACCCCGTTCAGGACCCCCGAAATGACACATTCCGAATCCGGCAGCCAGGCCCGCGCCCAACCCCACGTGCTGATCTTCGACACCACCCTGCGCGACGGCGAACAATCGCCCGGCGCCACGATGACCCATACCGAAAAGCTCGAGATTGCCCAGTTGCTCGACGACATGGGCGTCGACATCATCGAGGCCGGCTTTCCCATCGCGTCCGAAGGCGATTTCGCCGCAGTGTCCGAGATCGCCAGGCAGGCGCAACGCGCCACGGTCTGTGGCCTTGCCCGCGCCAGTTTCAAGGACATCGACCGCTGCTGGGAGGCGGTGCGCCACGCGAAATCGCCGCGCATCCACACCTTCATCGGCACCTCGCCGCTGCACCGCGCCATCCCGAACCTCGACATGGACCAGATGGCGCAGCGAATCCATGACACCGTGACCTATGCCCGCAACCTGTGCAGCGATGTGCAATGGTCGCCGATGGATGCCACACGCACCGAACATGATTACCTGTGCCGCACCGTCGAGATCGCGATCAGGGCGGGGGCCACCACGATCAACATCCCCGATACCGTGGGCTACACCGCACCGCGCGAATCCGCTGCCCTGATCGCCATGCTGCTGAACCGGGTGCCCGGTGCCGACGCGGTGATCTTCGCCACTCATTGCCACAACGACCTCGGCATGGCCACCGCCAACGCGCTGGCGGCGGTCGAAGCCGGGGCACGGCAGGTCGAATGCACGATCAACGGCCTAGGCGAGCGGGCCGGCAATACCGCGCTTGAAGAGGTCGTGATGGCGATGAAGGTCCGCAACGACATCCTGCCCTACCGCACCGGCATCGACACCACCCGGATCATGAACATCAGCCGCAAGGTCGCCGCCATCTCGGGCTTTGCGGTGCAGTTCAACAAGGCCATCGTCGGCAAGAACGCCTTTGCCCACGAATCCGGCATCCATCAGGACGGCATGCTGAAAAACGCCGAAACGTTCGAGATCATGCGCCCGCAGGACATCGGCCTTGCCGATACCAGCCTCGTGATGGGCAAACATTCGGGCCGCGCGGCATTGCGCGCCAAACTGCGGGAACTGGGCTTCGAGATGGCCGACAATCAGCTCAACGACGTGTTCGTGCGGTTCAAAGCCTTGGCCGACCGCAAGAAAGAGGTCTACGACGATGATCTCGTTGCACTGGTTCAAGACAACACCGGCGCGCAGGACACGTTGCACATCAAGCGTCTGCGGGTGGTCTGCGGCACCGAGGGCCCGCAAGAGGCCGAACTGACGCTCTCGATCGACGGGGTGGACCACAGCATCGACGCCACCGGCGACGGCCCGGTGGATGCCGCGTTCAATGCGGTCAAGATGCTGTACCCGCACCGCGCGCGCCTGCAGCTTTATCAGGTCAGCGCCGTGACCGAAGGCACCGACGCGCAGGCCACCGTCTCGGTCCGCATCGAAGAGGACGGGCGCATCGCCACCGGTCAGTCGGCCGACACCGATACGGTACTGGCTTCGGTCAAGGCCTATGTGAACGCCCTGAACCGCCTGATCCAGCGCCGGCAGAAATCGGCACCCGACGCGGATGTCAAATCGGTGAATTTCCGCGATGCGAGTTGACCAACCCGGTGCAGGCCCGTGACGGACGGTTCGGTCCTTGAAAGAATCAGCGCTTCACGCCATGATTTACAGCATCAATCGCCGCTGCCTTGCACTGGTCGAACATCAGCGGCCTGTGCCCGGCGGATCGGCGCTGCGACCGGCGGATAAGGCCTTTCGTTCGCCGATGCTGGTCCTTATATGAAGGTGCCCGCCTAGGGGTTTCCCCCCGAGTCGCGGGTCTTCTTCATCCGGCGATCAAGGATCACCTCAGCATGTCGATACTGTCGAGTATCTTCTCGGGCCTGTTTTCGTCAGACATGGCGATCGACCTCGGCACGGCAAACACGCTGGTTTATGTGCGCGGCAAGGGGATCGTGCTCAACGAGCCTTCGGTCGTGGCCTATCATGTCAAGGACGGAAAAAAGCAGGTTCTGGCAGTGGGCGAGGATGCCAAGCTGATGCTGGGCCGCACGCCGGGTTCGATTCAGGCAATCCGTCCGATGCGCGACGGGGTGATCGCCGACTTCGACGTGGCCGAAGAGATGATCAAGCATTTCATCCGCAAGGTTCACAAGCGGACCACGTTCAGCAAACCCAAGATCATCGTCTGTGTGCCGCACGGCGCGACCCCGGTGGAAAAGCGTGCCATCCGGCAGTCGGTGCTGTCGGCGGGCGCGCGCCGCGCCGGGTTGATTGCCGAACCGATCGCGGCGGCCATCGGGGCGGGGATGCCGATCACCGATCCGACCGGCAACATGGTGGTCGATATCGGTGGCGGGACGACAGAGGTGGCCGTGCTGTCGCTGGGCGATATCGTCTATGCGCGCTCGGTGCGCGTCGGCGGCGACCGGATGGACGAGGCGATCATCAACTATCTGCGCCGTCACCAGAACCTGCTGATCGGCGAATCGACCGCCGAACGGATCAAGACCAGCATCGGCACCGCGCGGATGCCCGATGACGGGCGGGGCGCCTCGATGGTCATCCGCGGGCGCGACCTGCTGAACGGTGTGCCCAAGGAAACCGAGATCAATCAGGCGCAGGTGGCCGAGGCGCTGTCGGAACCGGTGCAGCAGATTTGCGACGCCGTGATGCAGGCGCTGGAAACCACGCCGCCCGACCTTGCCGCCGATATCGTCGACCGCGGCGTGATGCTGACAGGGGGCGGCGCGCTGCTGGGCGATCTGGACCTGTCGTTACGCGAACAGACCGGGCTTTCGATCAGCGTCGCCAACGAGTCACTCAATTGTGTGGCGCTTGGCACCGGCAAGGCGCTGGAATACGAAAAGCAATTGCGGCATGTGATCGACTACGACAGCTAGACCGTACAGGTCGGGGCGGGGCTGCGAATGGCAAGAACACGCAACACGGGACCCGATGAATTTCAACGCCCGCTGCGTCGGGTGCTGGTGGGTGTGCTGGTCCTGGCTCTGCTGGCGCTGTTCTTGCTGTGGCGGATCGACAGCCCGCGGGTGGAACGCTTTCGTTCGGCGCTGATCGACCGCGTGGTGCCGTCGTTTGACTGGGCGCTGCTGCCGATCACCAAGGCCGCGGGGATGATCGACGATTTCCAGTCCTACGCCCGGCTTTACGAACAGAATCAGCAGTTGCGCGATGAATTGCAGCAGATGAAGGCGTGGAAAGAGGCCGCGTTGCAACTGGAGCAGAAGAATGCCCGCCTCCTGGACCTGAACCAAGTGCGGCTCGACCCCAAACTGACCCATGTCACAGGGGTGGTGCTGGCGGATTCGGGCTCGCCGTTCCGCCAGTCGGTGTTGCTGAACGTCGGCGCGCGCGACGGTATCCGCGATGGCTGGGCCACGATGGACGGCATCGGGCTGGTCGGGCGCATCAGCGGCGTGGGCGGGCAGACCGCGCGGGTGATCCTGCTGACCGACAGCAACAGCCGTATCCCGGTCACCGTGCAACCGTCGGGACAGAAGGCTCTCCTCTCGGGTGACAATTCGATGCTGCCGCCGCTGGAGTTTCTGGACGACGCCGATCAGGTGCGTCCGGGCGACCGGGTGGTAACGTCGGGCGATGGGGCGGTGTTTCCGGCCGGGTTGCTGGTGGGGCAAGTCGCGCTTGGCAATGACCGCCGCCTGCGGGTGGTTCTGTCGGCCGACTATCAGCGGCTGGAATTCCTGCGGGTGCTGCGCAGCCACGAGTTGATCCCGATCACCGATGCCGGTGCCCTGATCGCCCCGGCCCCTGCCCCCGTCCCGACGTTGCCGGACGACGCCCAGCAGCCGATAGCGCCGGATCTGGCGGAGGCTGGCGGTGGGTGAGGGGTTCTTCAACTCGGTCCTGGGCCATCGCGTGCTGTTCGTCGGCCTGGCGCTGGCGCTGCTGTTCTTGCGGCTGCTGCCGGTCGGCGGGTTCACCGGGGCATGGCCCGGCCCGGACCTCCTGCTGTGCCTGATCTGCGCTTGGACGATGCGCAGGCCTGACTATCTGCCCGTCGGGCTCGTGGCGGCGGTTGTCCTGCTGGAGGACCTGATCCTGATGCGCCCGCCGGGCTTGTGGACCGGATTGGTTGTGCTCGCGGCCGAATTCATCCGGTCCCGCGTGGCGCTGACCCGCGAGTTGACCTTCGTTGTCGAATGGCTGCTGGTGGCGGGCATCATGGGCAGTCTGTTTCTTGCCTACCGGATGATCTTTGCGCTGGCCTTCCTGCCGCAGGCGGGGTTTGGATTTGCGATGGTCGGGGTGATCTGGTCGATCCTGTCTTATCCGGTGGTCGTCGTTCTCAGCCGGGTTGCCCTCGACCTGCGCAAGCCCGCGATGGGCGAGGTTGACGCCTACGGGAGACGGCTATGAGGCGGAACGCCCGGGAGACGGCCATGAGGCGGAACGCCGGGAGACGGCCATGAGGCGGAACGCCGGGAGACGGTCATGAGGCGGAACGCCGGGAGACGGTCATGAGGCGGAACGCCCGGGAGACGGCCATGAGACGGAACGCCGGGAGACGGCCATGAGGCGGAACGCCGGGAGACGGCCATGAGGCGGAACGCCCGGGATATCGAGGATCAGGCCCGCAGGGTTACCCGCCGCACGCTGTTCATGGGCGGTTGCATGGCGGCCACGATGGCGGTTCTGGGCGCGCGGATGCGGTTTCTGGGGGTCGAGCAGGCCGACGAGTTCCGCCTGCTGGCCGAGGAGAACCGGATCAACATCCGCCTGATCCCGCCGGCCCGCGGCCTGATCCTTGATCGCAACGGCAAGCTGATCGCGGGCAATGAACAGAATTACCGGGTCGTCATCACCCGGGAAGGCGCAGGCGATGTCGATCAGGTGCTGAACCGGTTGAGCCATGTCATCCCGATGACCGCCGAAGACAGGGACCGCATCAAGGAGGACATGCAGCGCAACTCGTCCTTCGTGCCGATCACCGTGGCTGACCGGTTGGACTGGGACCAGTTCAGCAAGATCGCGCTGAATGCCCCCGCCCTGCCCGGCGTGTCGCCCGAAGTGGGCCTGAGCCGGATCTACCCGCGCGATCTCGATTTCGCGCATCTGGTCGGTTATGTCGGACCTGTGTCAGAGAAAGACCTCGAAGGCGTGGTCAACCCCGATCCATTGTTGCAAATTCCCAAGTTCCAGATCGGCAAGATCGGGGTTGAACGCTGGATGGAGCACGATCTGCGCGGCCGCGCCGGCAACAAGCGGATCGAGGTCAACGCGGTTGGCCGGGTGATGCGAGAGCTGGAGCGGACCGAGGGCCTGCCCGGCCATGACCTGCGCCTGACCATCGACGCCGATGTGCAGAACTTCGTGCAGGCCCGGATGGGGGTCGAAAGTGCCGCTTGCGTGGTCATGGACGTCGACACCGGCGATCTTGTTGCAGCGGTCTCGTCGCCGTCGTTCGACCCGAACCTGTTCGTCCGCGGCATCAGCCAGACCGACTATTCGGGTCTGCTGGAGAACGACCACCGTCCCTTGGCCAACAAGGTGGTGCAGGGCGTTTATCCGCCGGGGTCCACCTTCAAGATGGTGACGGCGCTGGCGGCGCTCGAGGCGGGCGTGATCGACGTGGAAACCCGGGTGCGCTGCCCCGGCTATCTGGAATACGGCGACACGCGGTTTCACTGCTGGAAGCGCGGCGGCCACGGGTCGGTCAATCTCGCGCGCAGTCTGGCTGAAAGCTGCGACGTGTTCTTCTACGAGGTCGCTCAACGGGTCGGCATCGACAAGATCGCCGAGATGGGCCGGCGTCTGGGGCTGGGGGTGCGCCACGACATGCCGATGTCGGCCATCGCCGAGGGCAACATGCCGGACAAGGCCTGGAAGCTGGAACGGCACAAGGCCGAGTGGCGGGTCGGCGACACGATCAATGCCAGCATCGGGCAAGGCTATGTGCTGACCTCGCCGCTGCAACTGGCGGTGATGACGGCGCGGATCGCCAGCGGGCGGATGGTCGCCCCACGGATCGTGCGGTCCGTGAACGGGCAGGACGTCGAGGTACCGGTGCCCGAGCCGTTGGGCATTGACGGTTCGATCTTGCGGGCGGTGCGGTCGGGGATGTTCGACGTGGTCAACAGTCAGGCCGGCACCGGCTATTCCAGCCGGATCACCGACGACGCGATGTTGATGGCGGGCAAATCGGGCACCAGTCAGGTGCGCAACATCAGCGCTGCGGAACGCGCGGCGGGGGTGGTCTCGAACGCCGATCTGCCGTGGGCACGCCGCGACCACGCGCTCTTTGTCTGTTTCGGGCCGATAGAGACGCCGCGCTATGCCGTGTCGGTAGTGGTCGAACACGGCGGTGGCGGATCGGCCGTCGCTGCCCCGATTGCCCGCGATGCCCTGTTGCGGGCATTGTTGGGAGCCGTGCCGCCGTTGACCGCCTATCCGGCAAACCAGCGCGGCCGGATGGAAAGCCTGCTGAAAGACCTGCAGTTGCGGATGCCGGACGGCACGCAGTCCGCGCGGTCGCGGGCATGACGCAGGGAGGCCGGGTAGAGATGGCACCTGCCGAGGGGATGCCCGAGCACCCGCTGTCAGAAGGCCGGTTGCTTGCGCGGATCGGGGTCGGCCGGATCGGTCCCGGCCAGCCCGGGCTTCCCCCCGGCCCACCGACAGACAGGAGTCCGGAGTGAGTTTTCTCGAATACAACGTCAAGACCGTGCCGGCCGGCCTGTCCAAGGTGCTTTATCTTAATTGGGCCCTGATCATGGTGATCACCGCAGTGGCCGCCATCGGTTGGCTCATGCTGTATTCCATTGCGGGCGGCGAGGTAAGCCAATGGGCCGAACCGCAGATGAAGCGCTATGCCGCAGGCATGGTCGTGCTGTTCGTGGTGGCTTTCACCCCGATCTGGTTCTGGCGCAACATGTCTGGCGTGGCCTTTGCCGGGGCGATGGCCTTGTTGCTGGTGGTCGAGTTCTTCGGGGCAGTCGGCATGGGCGCGCAACGCTGGATCGACCTTGGCTTCATCCGCCTGCAACCCTCCGAGTTGATGAAGGTCACGCTGGTCATGATGCTGGCCGCCTATTACGACTGGCTGGACGACAAACGCACCTCGCGGCCGCTCTGGGTGCTGATCCCGGTGGTGTTGATCGTGGCGCCTGCTGTGCTGGTGTTGATGCAGCCCAACCTTGGCACCGCCGTCATGCTGCTGTTGGCAGGGGCGGCCGTGATGTTCGCCGCAGGGGTCAGTCTGTGGTATTTCGCCGCCGTGTTCGGCCTCGCGGGCGGCGTGGTCGCGGCGGTGTTTCTGTCGCGCGGCACGCCGTGGCAGTTGCTGCACGACTATCAGTATATCCGGATCGACACGTTCCTCAATCCAGGCTCCGATCCGCTTGGCGCGGGATACAACATCATTCAGGCCAAGATTGCCCTCGGCTCGGGCGGCTGGACCGGCAAGGGGTTCATGCAGGGCACCCAAAGCCGGCTGAACTTTCTGCCCGAAAAGCATACCGATTTCATTTTCACGACCCTCGGCGAGGAATTCGGCTTTGTCGGCGCCTTCAGCCTGCTGTTGCTGTATACCCTCGTGCTGGTGTTCTGCCTTGTTGCGGCGATCCAGAACAAGGACCGCTTTTCGTCGCTGTTGATCATCGGGGTTGCGGTGAATTTCTTTCTGTATCTGGCGGTAAACCTGTCGATGGTGATGGGGATGGCCCCGGTGGTGGGGGTGCCGCTGCCGTTCCTGTCCTATGGCGGGTCGGCGACACTGGTGCTGCTGGTGGCCTTTGGGCTGGTGCAAAGCGCCATCGTCCACCGCCCGCGATGAAACTGGTCCGTCGCCATTTCCGCCTGCTGGTGTCGCTGTGCCTGGGCATGCTGCTGGCCGGTCTTTCGTGGGGCCTTGCCCTCGACCTCCTGACGGTCTCCCTGTCCGGCATAAACGGCTTCTTTGCGGGCTACCTGGCGCTGACGCTTCGCATGACGTTGCGATCCTCTGCCGCCGACCTGCGGCACCGCGCCGAGGAAGACGACGAAGGCATCGTGCTGATCCTGATCCTCGCGCTGACCGCCGTGGCGGTCAGCCTCACAGCTATCTTTTATGTGCTGGCCAGCCCGGACCAGAACCGTCTGACCACCGGGCTGTCCCTGGCTGCGGTGCCGCTTGGCTGGGCCATGGTGCACACCCTTGTGGCGTATCGCTATGCCCGGCTGTTCTACACCGGCAAGGTCGCGTCCGGCCTGAAGTTCCACAGCACCGCCGAACCCGGCCCCTGGGAGTTCCTGTATCATGCGTTCGCCATCGGCACCGCCTCTTCTGTGTCCGATGTCTCGGTCGAAACGACCCAGATGCGGCGGCTGGTGATGCTGCATTCGACGGGGTCGTTCTTTTACAACGCCGTGATTCTGGCACTCGCCGTCAATGCAGGCCTGTCCCTTGGCGGGTCCGGATCGTAGACTCGCCGCGAAAGGCCCCGCAGATGCCCCTGACCCTGCTTTTTGCTGCCCCGTCCCTGTGGCCCGACTTTGAAGGCCCGCTGCGACGCGCTTTGCGGGAAGCCGACCTCGCCGCCGATCTGGTGACCGCTGCGGCACCCGACCGCGTCGATTACATCATCTTTGCCCCGGCCAGCCCGTTACAGGACTTTACCCCTTATACAGCCTGCAAGGCAGTGCTGAACCTGTGGGCCGGGGTCGAGCGGATCACCGGCAACCCGACCCTGACGCAGCCGCTGTGTCGGATGGTCGACCCCGGTCTGACCGAAGGCATGGTCGAATGGGTGGTGGGCCACACGTTGCGCCATCACCTCGGGATGGACCGCCATATCGTCAACCCAAGGCATCTGTGGGATCCGACCTGCCCGCCGCTGGCCCGCGACCGTCCGGTGACCGTGCTCGGGATGGGCGCGCTCGGGTCGGCCTGCGCGCAGGCCCTGACAGCGCTGCATTTTCCGGTAACAGGGTGGAGCCGAAGTGCGAAATCGCTGCCGGGCATCGCGACGCTGCACGGCGAAGCGGGGCTGACCGAGGCCTTGTCGTCAGCCCGGATCCTGATCACCTTGTTGCCGCGCACTTCCGATACCGAAAACCTGCTGAATGCCCGGCGTCTGGGCCTGTTGCCCCGGGGCGCGGTGGTTCTGAACCCCGGACGCGGCGCGCTGATCGACGATGACGCCTTGCTGGCCGCCCTCACCTCGGGCCACATCGGCCACGCCAGCCTCGATGTATTCCGCACCGAGCCGCTTCCCGTCGGCCACCCTTTCTGGTCGCACCCGGGGGTTACCGTCACCCCGCATGTCGCCGCCGACACCCGGCCCGACAGTGCCGCCCGGGTCATCGTGCAGAACATCGCACGGGGCGAGGCGGGCCTGCCGTTCCTGCATCTGGTCGACCGCGACCGCGGCTATTGAGGCGTCGGGAAGCCCGCATACCACTCGGCATGGCTGCCGGCCCAGTTCGTCCGGCCGGGCCTCGTCAGACAGCCGCGCGGAGCGGCATAGCTGTCGATCCGCCGCACCGGCACCTCGTGCCAGCCGATGTTGAACGCCGCATTCCTGGGAAAGAAGCACAGGCTGGAATAGGGCAGATGATCGTGGATCCACCAGGCCAGCCCGCGCCAATCTGCCCCTTGAGCATAGCGGTCGGCAAACCACGGCACCGCGATGCTGGCCATTGCCCCCATGCCGCCCCTTGCATCGCGCCGGTCCCAGATATGGGCGGCATGATTCATCGCGTTCGACCCGCAGGGATAGCCCGCCTTGCCCTCGCGCTGCCGGGCCGAGCCAAAGCCGTTGACCGTCGACGACCGATAGGCCGACCGGATCGCGATGCGGCCAAAGGCGGCCTGCAACGGCTCCAGCAGGTGTTCGCACAGGCCCCGCCCGGCCGCGATGGCGAGATCCGGATTGTCGGGGATGTTCGGCAGGCCGTGCAGGCTGGCGATCTCGGAGTACAGGAATTCGCGCAGGTAAAAATGCTGCGACAGCCGCACCCGCCCCAGATCGTCAAGCCCGGCCACCGATTTCGGTTGTCGCATCGCCGCCTCCGTTTCAGCGACCCGGCAGCCGGCACCCCGACAGCCGTTTCATGCCGGTTGTCCGGGTCGCGCCGTCACGTCCGGCGCTCGCCCCGTGGCCGAAACCTGCCCGCTGCCTTGCGGCCTACTTTCGCGGCTTGCTTCGCCAACTCGCAAACCACGCGCCGACCCGTCCCATGGCGCCCTGCGCCCGCGCCCTCGCGGCATCGGCCCGGGCATCCACCACGTCCCATGCCTCTTCCGCATCGGCCATCACCGGATCGACCGTGCGTTCCCAGAATTGCAGCCACATCCGCCGCAACATGAAAACGGCGAAGGCCATGAAACTCAGGATGATGATGTTGACCCAAGGGATCAGCGTCACATCCGGGCCCTCAATCGGCCTGAGCGAGATCGCGTTGGGAAAGACGGTGATAAAGATGACCCGCCAGCCGTAGTGGGTCATCACGGCCCATCCGGGTGGCTGGGTCAACGCCATTCGCGCCGCTTCGGCCTGCAGGTCCGAACTGTCGAACTTGAAAAACGGCGGCCAGATCCAGCCGGTGTCCTGATTGCGGTACACCATGGTCTGCTCGCCCCGGTCGATCAGACCAAAAAGCCAGGTCCGCTTGCGCACCGTCTGGATCAGGCGCAGGCTGAAAGCGTCCTGCACCACCGTTCCCTGATCGGCCTGCGCAAAAAACAGCGGCCAGTTCGTCTGGAAACTCGAGATTTGTTCGACACCCGTCACGCGAACGATGTCGCGCTGCGGCAGGATATAATGCAAAAACACCGCCACAATCAGGAACATGACGATCCGGATCGTCCATTTGACCTTGGTCCACATCGCCAGCGTCCTTTGTCAGTTCACGAAATACGCCGTCACCGCCGCTGCGATGATCGGAACGATATAGACCAGAAAAATCAAGCGCCGCCGCAAGCCATGACGGTACTTGACCATCCCTGCGCCGATATAGGCATCCCGGTTACCCTCCACACCCCCGGCATCAAAGCGTTTTTCCAGCACCTCGCGTCGGACGGACTTGGAATAGACCGACACAAGCAGATAGACCACCGTCAGCAGCGCAAACCACAAGACAGCCAGCCTGATCGCACCGAAAATCATCGCCTGCCCCCCCGCAACGCCCCCCAAGGCCCCACGCGCGCCTCCATATCAACCGCTGGCTCGGCCCGCACGGTCATTCCGGGCTCGGGTCCGAACAGCGCCGCCCGCGCGCCCTGCTTGTCCACCACATACTCGCGTTCCAGAAAATCCGCCACATACTGCCGCTTGCGGTCCGACCAGGTGGCATAGCGGGCGTAAAACAACTCCTTGTGGGTGATGAACATCTGCCGCACATCCATCGGGGCCAGTTCGGACAGCAGCATGTTGACCAGATCGCGGTCGCGCCCTGCCGTGGCGCGCAGGGTATAGAAGTAGGCCGCATGCTCGCTGGTGATCTGCGGCCAGTCGCCCGCCCCCTCGACCCACCGCAGCAGGGCCGCAAGCCCCTGAAACTCTTCGGGAAGCGCAGAGCCCAACCGATAGGCGATCTTGCGCAACTCGGTGCGCCGGGCAGCGCCGATGTCAAGGTCCAGCGCATCGGCCGCGTTCACCAGCACAAAGTCCATCTTCTGCCGGATGACCGCCGCCGCATTCATGCCGCGCGCCTGCACGATCGGCTCCACCAGGCCGTTGCGCCCCATCCACTCGGCGATCCGGTTGTGCTCGCCCAATTCCATGACCGCAGATATCGGCAGCTTTCCCAGCGGGTTGCCGGGCGTCGCCACGATGACCGCCGGCACCTTCAGGTCGCGAAACACATAAAGCCCGCCGAAATGGCCGGTCCAGAAACTGGGCTGCTGAAAGGTCATTGCGGGCAGATGGATCGGCACCCGCGTGACGTCGCCGGTCTTTTTCGCCAGTTCGATCATCTCGGCGATCAGCACGTCATCGCGCCAGCCGTCGGGTTCGGTGCGAAAGCGGCCGATCAGCGCGGCCAGTTTGCCCGCATCCGCCACATGGCCGCCAATCGTATCGGCCTCGACCGTGATCTGGCGCATGTCCAACAGCCTTGCGGCGGTCGAGACTTCATAGACCGAGCCCTGCAACTCGCCCGCCACCACATCGCGGGCGGTCAGCGCGAACAGTTGCGCCTCGTTGGTGTCGATGAACTGCTGCAGGATGCCGCGCGAGGTCGAGAACCTGATGTTCAACAGCGGGGCGGTTTTCTGGCTGGTGGTCAGCAAAATGAACTGCCGGTTGGCGCCGTTGGGGTTGAGATACTGGTCGTCGTTCAATTCATCGCCGATCTCGGGGGAATAACCCGAAATGTCGATGTGAAAGTCGGTCAGGGCGGTTGTCTTGCCCGTCAGATGCTTCAGCGCGCGGTTGTAGCGCTCGATGAGTTGCGGCGACGAAACTTCGACGAGATTTCCGAACATCAGACCTTTTTCAATCAGCCGCCTCACCCTTTCCCCTCCAGATACCGCCGTTTCGCGTCTTCCGTCCGCTGATAATCCCGCACCATCCCTTCGATGGCCACCTCGTCCGACTTGTCGGCATAGCGGAATTCCGAATCCGCATAGCGGTTGATTTCCTGCACCACCATCTCGACCGTCATCGGCTGCATCAACCCCCGGATCATCGCCAGCTTTTCATCATACCCCTTGAACAGGAAAGACTCCGGCTCTTCCATCCATTCATCCGGCAATTCGAAATCCATTGCCCGCACCTTCACCGCATCGGTGATGTTCTTGATCGCCCGGCCGGTAAAGCGCGCGTCCGCCTGCTGGATGGCTTTCAGATAGGCCCCCAGCTTGGCAATCGTGTCCAGTTTGCCGATCTCGCGTTGCACCCGGTCCCAGACATTCAACAGGCCTTCCTCGTGCGGCTGGCCGTGGCCTTCAAAACTTGCCGATACCGCCCGCTTGATCTCTTGCGCGGCAAACAACTGGTGATCCCCCAGTGGAATCGCGTGGTTCTTGCCCAGCAGCAGCGCCAGAATGTCGATGTAATCGTCGCGCGAAATCGGCCCGTCGACCAGAAACCTCGCGCCTGCGCGCTGGCGCAAGGCGTCGTCGACGTTTTCGGGGTAATTCGAGAACATCCCGAACGTGCAATTGCCGCGCACCACCGTATTGGCCCCGGCAAAGGCGCCCATGAAAACGGCGGTCACTTCCTGTTGCCCCGCCGAGGATTGCCGGTCGCCCCGCTTGCCCGCGACCTGATCTATATCGTCGATGGTCCCGAACCCGATCAACGAAGGGTCAAGCACATTATCAATGAATGCCTTGGCATTCTGCCCCGATTTGCCCTGATAGCTGTCGATCTGGTCGATGGAAAAATTCTGATAGCGGAACGGATAGCCCGCGACCTTGCAATAGCCGTCCAACAGCCCCGCCATCATCTGGATCAGCGTCGTTTTCCCGGTCCCCGGTTTGCCGTCGCCCATGAAGGTAAAGATGAAACCGCCCAGTTCGGCGAACGGATTGAGCCTGCGGTCGAAATCATAGGCCATCAGCATCTTGGCCAGCCGCAACGACTGATATTTGGCGATATGGTTGCCCACGACCTCCGAGGGCTTCTTGAACTGCATCACCAGACCGCCACCCCGGGCCGCCCGCGCCGGTTTGAACCCGGCGATCACCAGCCCGTCGGCATCGACCTTCCATGATCCGCCGGCAAATCCCGCAACGCGCGGCGCGGCTTCGGCGCGCAGGGCTGTGCGCGCCATGAGAACCTCGCAGAATGCGGCAATCACCGCGACAAGCCGCTGTTCGTCGGCGGCATGGATCGCGATGTCCTGATCCAGCTCCCATAACGCGCCTTGCAGCGCAAGCGGTGCGTTATCGGTCAGAACCTCGTCCACCGTCCCCACATCGACGCTGACCGACCCCAGATGCGGAGCCAGCAGAAAGGCCGTGGCATTGGCAAAGCTGTGCAGGACGGCCAGCGCCTCGGCTGCCAGCAGTTCGGTGAATTCCGCGCGGCGCAGCTCGGGCAGCCGGGCTTCGAGATTGGCCTTCTTCAACTCGACAAGGCCGGAATGCGTGGCAAAGGTATCGCCGATCGCCAAGGCAATCGCCACCCCCCGGCGCAGGGCATGCAGCACCGCGGCTTGCAGCGGCGAGATCAGGCCATCGCCGATTGCCTCGACCCGCTCGACCAGCCGAACGCCGCCCGGCCGCGCAGTCGGGCGGGTGACAAGGCCGGGAGTGGTGGAGCGGAACCGGGGCCGGGTGCCGATGCCGGCAGAGCGTTCGGGCGCAGCCACGTCGGTTGCCTTGCCCAGCCGGGGCGCGTGGTCGAAACCGGTCAGCAAGCCGAGGGCCGGGTCATACTGCGCGCGGATGCTGGCTTCGGTCAGTTCCATCGTGTCGCGCGGGGTCATGTTCACCTCTTGACGTTGATCGGCGATCTTCGGTTCGGGGTCATCGAACCGGCAGGATCCGGCCCCCGGCCCCGACCACGAACTTGCGCACGTCGCGCAGGCCGGGAGGGTTGAGTTCGGCGAGGGTTTGATAGGGCTGTTCAGGCAAGATGACCATCCGCTCGGTTCGCGTGGCACCGCTGTCGGATTTAAACGGATCGAGTTTGTAAATTTGCCGCGGGGCCTGCGAGAACCAGCCGTCGGCAACCAGCTCTTCCTGGTCCCAGATCAGATCCTCGACAGTCCAGACCAGCGCCCAGTCGGCACCCTCGGGGGCCCGCGCCCCTGCCAGCACATCGGATATCGGGCCGGACTGCAGGGTGAATTGAAGGCTGTGCATCGGGCCGAGCGTGATCCGGCGCAGGCGTTTGGGGTGCAGGTCGGCAAAGTCCTTGTCGAACCCCTGCGCGATGGTCAGCAGTTTAAGTCCCCCCAGCGACTGCGCCAGCAGATGCGCCTGCACCATCGGCCAGCGGCGGTCATCGTTGGGCAGGGCCTTGCGGCCAGAGTCCTGCAGATCCATCAGGTAGACCACCGGCAGATTTGCCTGCGCGTCATACAGCGCCCAATGCACCAGAAAATGCCGCCGCTGTGCCACATCCGCGATCCATTGCGCATCAGGGTCATTGCGCGCCCAGAACAGGCCGCCCTTCGCCATCGCTTCGTAGTACAGCCGCTGCGACAGAGCGAACTGCAACTGCGTGGGCACCGTCAGATCGCCCACGATCTGCCGCACCATGCGGTCCTTCAGTTCGCTGTCCGAGGCCATGCCGGTCAGATGCTTGCCCGCCTGTGCGGCATCCAGCGCCATCACCATCAACTCCTGCGCCACGGGGAAGCCGGACTCGTGCCGGTCCATCGTCAGCCTTGGCGCGGTTTCGGCCCGCCCGGTCATCAGGTACTTGTGGCTCAGCGCCCGGAACGTCGCGGCCAACGCCGTCAGATACCGCCCCAAGATGCGGGTTTCGGTGCGCGTCAGCCTGCCTTCCGTCTCCAACTCAGCCGCCACCCGTCCCAGATGCCCGGTGATCCGGTCGAACTTGGCAAAGTAGCGCCGGGCGGTGAGCGTGTCGTACAACTCGGCATGGTCGCCGGTCAGGAGGCCCTTTGCATCGACCACTTATTCCCCGTACGCATTCTTGTCATGCTTCTCGACAATCGCCGCAAAGCGCCGGGCGAAACGCTCATCCGCCTTGGCCTTCTGCTCCATCACCTTGCGGGCGAAAACCATGTGGTCCTCGTGGCTTTCCAGCATCCCCGCCATCCGGTCGTTGGTGGCCGACCCGATCGCCGCCATGGCCGCCTGCGCCTCCTGGTCGGTCTTGACGCCAATCTCGTTGATCCGGTGCGCCACGTCCTGCTGCTGCGCGGTTTTCAAAGACGCCGTCAGGGCGTCATACAGCACCACCCGCTGCTTGGTATCCGTTTGCAGCTTGTTGATCAGAACCAGTTGCGTCGCCGCCTGATTCTGCAACGAATCCATCCAGGTCTTGCCCTTTTCGATATACCGCTCCAGCGTCTGCGATTTGGCCAGCATCACCTGTTCGTCCTGCACCAGCGCGTTGTAGCGGGTGTTCATCGCGGCCAGATCGGTTTCCAGCCTGGTCCGAACGGCGGCGTCCTGTTCGACCGAAATCCTGTTCTCCAGCTCGATCACCGACGGGTCCATCGCCGCAATCTCGCGCCGCACCGCCTCCAGCGAGCCCACGGTGGTTTCGCGTTCGGTCAGCGTTTCGCCCAGATTGACCTCGACCTTGGTCTTTTGCCCGTTCAGCAGGTCCAACTGCCCCTGCAGCAGCCGAACGATCACGTCGGATTTCGCGATCAGGTCCTGCAGTTTGGCATCAATGCTGGCGGTGCGCAGCCGTTCCTGCCGCATCGATTCGGACTTTGCCCCCGAAAAGATGCCGATGAACGACTCCATCCCGGTCTTGGAGCGCATCTCGTCGAAGTCCTTGGAAAACCCCGCCGTCACATCGTCAAGACCCATGATCAGTTCGGCGATGTTGGCGTTCATCAGGTCGGTGTGCTTGTGCACGTCATCGAGCGTGGCATTCTCGATGTCGATCGAGGTCTCGCCCGCCTCCAGCTTGGCCCGCGCAACTTCGATCCGCCCGGTGATCTCGCTGATCTTGGCCTGGGCGGTTGCCACCTGCCTTTGGCTTTCCGCAATCTGTGTGTCGAAATCGGCCATCGTGCCCTCCGCTGAACCGGCCTGCATCCCATCGGGAGGCAAAGCCCATGACTATCCCCTGACCGGGGCAGAACCCGAGCGCCACACCCCCGAGGTGCGTCCGCCCGCCACCCGGACCGACGACCCTATCCTTGCCAAAATTGCCGTCCGACGCCAAGCATTGATTGGTCCACACGATGATCGGATATGCGTTTGGCTGCCGAACCGGCCGGGCAGGCCGAGGGAATCGCGGCCCACCACCCGGAACCGAGTCAGGTCCGGGGCTCTCGACACCGCCGCTTGGTCCGCCGGCCCGTTTCGTTGCCGACGTATCCGGCGGCGGCCGGGGTCAGACCGGTCGGGTGCCGGACCGTGCCGTCATCCGGTAGTTGACTGATCCCCCGCCACCGGCAGCGGCGGGCAATCCCCAGCCAACAGTCCGGACCGGCGACAAGCGGCCAGACGCCTGCGGTCGGCTCTCTCGGCCTCCCTGGCGGCATTCTCGGCGGAAATTGCAGCGTCCCTGGCCTGTTGCGCCTCGGCTTGTGCGAGTTGCACCGTCTGCTGCTCCTTCAGCGCGATGTTCTTTGGGGTCTCGGGCACGGCACGGCCATAGGCGTCGTCCATGAACCGACCCTCCAGTGCCAGGCTCTCCTCAAAACTGCGGACCTTGACCGGCACCCCCAACTCGACCCGGTCATACAGGTCGATGGCGTCCTGATTGAACAGCCGGATGCAGCCCGCCGAGGTGGCCAGCCCGATCGACGCGTTCTGCACCGTGCCGTGGATGCGGAAATAGGTGTCGCGTCCGTTGCGGTACAGATACATCGCCCGCGCGCCCAACGGATTTGCCAGGCCCCCCGGCAGCCCGCCGGCAAACTCGGCGTAAAGGTCCGGGCGGGTGCGGATCATGTTGGCGGTCGGCTGCCAGGACGGCCACTCGGCCTCACGCCCGATCACGCCCGCACCGCGGAACGTCAGGCCCTCACGGCCGACGGCAATGCCATAGCGGATGGCACGCCCCCCCTCCAGCACATAGTACAACCGGCGGGCAAAGGTATCGACCACGATCGACCCCGGCACCTCGCCCCCGGCATAATCCACCTCTGCGCGGGCCTGTCCGCCGGAAAGATAACGCTCCTCCACCGCCTGGATGAAGAATTCGCCGTCCTGTACCGCCTCGTATCCGGGCGTGACCGAACCTGCGCGTTGCGTAGGGGGCTGCCCGGCACAGGCGGCCAGAAACAGGAACGACAACAGGGCGGCCAGGCGGAACATCACAGGGGTCAATGGGGCGCTCGTCGGTTGTGAATGCTATTGGTCCTGATCTACCAAGCACTTCACCTGCCCCCGCCGTCAAGCCCCCGCCAGAGGTTCGAAAAAGAAAAGGCACCGGCGCGACCGCGCCGGAACCAAGATTTCCGGGCGAAAGGACGATTACCGGATCGTGCCGATGGTCCAGAACAGCGTTTCGCCCGAACTGTCGGAAAGCCCGTCGTTGTCGGTGACGACCCAACCCGCTCCGGCCGCGTCGATCGCAAAGCCTTCGACCTTTTCGGCGGAATAACCGTGCAGCACCGCCAGATCCGGCAACAGGTCGCGCACCAGTTCCTTGGTCACGACCGGCAGCGCGCCGCCAAGTTCGGCAGGCACCATCTCGGCTGCCTTCACGCGGTAGATTTTCTTGGTCGTCGCTGCCGCGCCGATCTGGTTGTCGCGCTCGATGATGTAGACATGATCGCCGTGCAGCGTGATGTCCGACAGGCCGATGAAGGCCGCGTCCGACGCTCCTTCGGGCAAAGCGTCAAGCGGATAGTGCACCGCACCCCAGGTTTCTTCCTTGGTGTTGTAGCCGACCAGCTTGACCATGCCCTTGGCATCGTCCTTCCACTCGCGCTGCACGGCCATCCACAGCCAGTCGCCCGCTACCGTGATGCCTTCAAACCCAAACCGGATTTCATTGGCCAGCAGTTCGGCGGGCAAGGCGATTTCCCTGGTGATCTCGCCTTTTGCATCGACCTGGTAGATCGCATGCGGGATCAGCCGGTCGCTGCGGCCCTCCGAAGCCAGCCAGAAGCCGCCTTCGCCGTCGAGCGCCACGCCTTCAAGGTCCAGCTTCTGCGCCGCATCGCCGCCGCGGGTCACCAGAAGACCCGCGGTGATCCGAGCCGGGGTCTGGGTCGCGTCGATGGTGTAGATCATCGGCATCGCGCCATAGACCGAGTCCGAGACGGCATACAGCGTGCCCGCTGCGGCCGGATCGGCGGCCAGACCCGACAGCGCGCCCCAGCCCAGCAAGGTTTCGCTGCCCGCCGAGGTGATCATCGGATAGGCGGCCGGCCCTTCGGCCCGTTCATAGATCATCACATGTGACCGCGCACCGCCGTCCTCGACGAAGTCGACCTCGTTCGCCGTAACCAACAGGTTGCGCGCGGGAATGGCGACCATGCCTTCCGGCGACACGCCCGACGGCAAAAGCTGTTTCAGCAACGGGGCGGCGGGGTCGGTCAGGTCATAGACCCCCACGACCGAGCCGCGCTCCGAGGCGACAAACGCCATGTTGGTGTCGCCGAACCTGGCGATTTCGACCGATTCGAGTTCGCTGCCTTTCGACCGCGACCGCCCTTCAGGATAATGGCCGATCGCGACGATGGCCTGCTCGAGACTGGCACCCGATTCGTAGACCAGCGTGCCATCCTTGCGGAAGATGCTCCACGACCGGCTGCCGCCTTCGTAGTCGCCTTCGTTGGCCATGGCGAAATTGTCGGCGTCCAGCCATTTGACGCCATCGGGCTCGCGCAGCACGCCTTCCTTTTTGGCGGTGAAGTTCAGTTTGCCATCGCGCTTGGTGTCGATCCCGTCCAGATCGACCGCACCGGCGCTGAAATGGCTTGCCACTGCGCCATCGGCCCCGATGACGACGATGTGGTTGTTTTCCTGCATGGTGACGACGATCTCGCCGGCCTCGTTCACATCGACGAATTCGGGTTCCGGGTCATCGCCGCCCACTTCGGCAAGGCCACTCACCTCGATCTTCTGCAACCCGGCGCAGTCTACCACACCGTCCTTCACGGGCAGCTTGACGACAAACCCTGCTGGCATCTGCGGCAGTTCGCCGTCGTTCAGATCTTCGTCGCGCTCGTTCTCGATGGCGATCGCCAGAAACGAGCCGTCCCTGGCAGCCGCAACCGAATCGGGCTGCCCGCCCAACTCGCATTCTGCCGTGATGGCGCGGGTGGCGACGTCGATCGTCACCAGTTTGCCCGACGTACTCACGAAATCGGCCGAAGTGTTCACGGCGGCAAAAGCCTGCGCGCCGAAGATTTTAGCCGTCGTCGGCTCACCGCCCACATCGATATTGCCAAGCGCCTTGGGTGAATTCGGATCGGTGATGTCGATCAGGCCGATCGCGCCGAGCGGGCTGTCGGTGTAGACCAGCGTCATGCCATCGGGCGACGCGGAAACGATTTCGGCGCTGGTCACCCGGGCGCGGTCTTCGCCGTCCGCCATGTTGTCCGGCGTGGCAAAGCTGGCGACGCGGTTGAAGGTCATCTCGGCCAGCGCGGGCACTGCGGCCACCAGCGCTACAACCGAGGTCACACCGAAGATCCGTACGGACATGGGTTGGCATTCCTCTTGCAGGGTTCAACTGCGCGAGGGATGCGGCAGCAAGGTAACAGGCATGCGACAGCGCGGTTGCAGTTCGGTAAAACCCGGTTGCGGCGTCGGGGCGGAAGCGGCGGTGTCGGATGCGCGTCCTTGCCGCCCTGAGCGCAGCAATCCTGTTGGTCCTGGCCCGCCGACCAGGTCAGTTTTCCGGCAGTTTTTTCGCCAGGACAGTTGGCATCGCGGCCCGGAACGCCCACTTGTCCTTGACGTGAATGCAGTATGGAGAGCGCGATGAAATGCCCGGTTGATGGCGAAACCCTGATGATGTCGGACAAGCACGGGGTTGAGATCGACTATTGCCCCAAATGCCGGGGGGTCTGGCTGGATCGGGGCGAGCTGGACAAGATCGTTGATCGCGCCGGGGGCGGCAGCGCTGCGCCCAGCCCCCAAGCCCCGGTCTATCAGCCCGAACCCTCGCGCTCTGCCGAGCCGCAGTCGTACCGCGAAGGGCCGCGCCGCGAACGGCACGATGACAGCGACGACCGGCCCCGCGGCAAACGGCGCGAAAGCTTTCTGGGCGACCTGTTCGACTTCTAGGGCGTCAGGTCAGCCCTTTTCGTGAAAGAAATCGCGGATTTGCCCGGCCATCGCCTCTGATATGCCCGGCACGGCCAGCAGATCCGGCACCCCGGCGCGTGCAACGGCCTTGGCAGATCCGAAATGCGCCAGCAGCGCCTTTTTCCGCGCGGCCCCGACGCCGGGGATCTGATCCAGCGGCGTCGCCGACACGGCCTTGGCGCGCTTGGCCCGGTGCGCACCGATGGCCCAGCGGTGCGCTTCGTCGCGCAGGCGCTGCACGAAATACAGCACCGGGTCGTTCATCCGCAACGCAAAGACCGGCGAACCGGGGCGGTGGAATTCTTCTTTGCCCGCATCGCGGTCGACCCCCTTGGCGACCCCCAGCATCGCGATGTCGTCAACCCCGAATTCGGCAAGGATCGCCGCCACCGCCGACACCTGCCCCGCCCCGCCGTCGATCAGCAACAGGTCCGGCCAGGCATCCGACTTGCGCTCGGGGTCCTCTTTCAACAGCCGTTCAAAGCGCCGGGTCAGAACCTCTTTCATCATGCCGAAGTCGTCGGAATTGGCCCCGGCCCCGGATTTGATGTTGAATTTGCGATACTGGCTTTTCAGGAACCCTTCGGCACCTGCCACGATCATCCCGCCGACCGCGTTGGTGCCCTGAAGATGGCTGTTGTCATACACCTCGATCCGGCGCGGCGGGGCGTCAAGGTCGAACGCCTCGGCCAGCCCCTGCAGCAGCTTGTTCTGGGTGCTGGTTTCGGCCAGCCGCCGCGCCAGGCTTTCGCGGGCGTTGCGCGCGGCGTTCTCGACCAGTTCGGCCTTCTCGCCCCGCTGCGGCACCGCGAGTTCGACCCGCCGCCCGGCGCGATCGGACAGCAATTGCCCCACCAGATCGGGGTTTTCGACGGCGTGCGACAACAAGACCAGTCTGGGCGGTTCCTTGTCATCATAGAACTGGGCAATGAACGCCTCCATGATCTCGGGTTCTTCCGCCCCCGCCCCCGTCTTGGGATAGAAATCCCGGTTGCCCCAGCTTTGATTGGCCCGGATGAAGAACACCTGCACGCAAGCCTGCCCCTGATCGAGGTGCAGCGCGATCACATCCGCCTCGGTCACGCTGGCCGGGTTGATGCCTTGCGACGATTGCACCTGGGTCAGCGCCTTGATCCGGTCGCGCAGGGCTGCCGCGCGTTCGAACTCCATCGCGTCCGAGGCCGCCGCCATTTCGTCCGCCAGATTGGCCTGCACCGCCGTGGTCTTGCCCGACAGGAATCGTTCGGCATCCGCCACGAGGGTGGCATAGCCTGCCGGGTCGATCCGGCCTACGCAGGGCGCGGCACACCGCTTGATCTGGTGTTGCAGGCAGGGCCGGGTCCGGCTTTCGAACATCGCGTCGGAACAGTTGCGGATCAGAAAGACCTTCTGCAACTGGTTTAGCGTCCGGTTGACCGCCCCCGCGCTGGCGAACGGACCGAAGTAGCTGCCTTTTTCCGCCTTGCGTCCGCGGTGCTTTTTCAACGCCGGGAAGCGGTGCTCCTTGCCGATCAGGATGTTGGGAAACGACTTGTCGTCGCGCAGCAGCACGTTGTAGCGCGGTTTAAGCTGCTTGATCAGGTTCTGCTCCAGCAGCAGCGCCTCGATCTCGGTCCGCGTCGTCAGAAACATCATCGACGCGGTTTCGAAGATCATCCGGGCGATCCGCCCCGAATGGCCTGAGGGACGGGCATAGTTCGAAACCCGTGCCCGCAGATTGCGCGCCTTGCCGACGTACAGGACTTCGGATTTGGCATTCAGCATCCGGTAGACGCCCGGCGAGCCGTCAAGCGTCTTTAGATAGCCCTGGATCACCTCATGCCCCGTAAGGTCGGTCTGACTGTCGATCATGCGATCAGGTCCCGTTCAACTGCATCGATTCCCCGCTCTGGCTGCAATGATATCCTTGACGGAGCAAGAGCAAAGCTGTCCCCGGTTTCTGTGGATAACCCTGCGGAGAACATTTGCGGGACCGGAAATTTCCCTTGTATTCGGCCCCGTTCCCCGGCGTGCCTGTTTTTTAGGCGTATTTCCAAGATGCTGTTTTCAAATGATATTATTCCCATCATCGGGCAAATCCCTGATAACCTTAAGAAATTGTAACGGGCGCGTGAACAAAACGTCGCAGGTGGACAACTTCCGCGAGTGAATTGCGTCGCCTCACTCCGGACCCAGCACATCGGGGGTTTGCCACCCCAGATGCTGACCGCCATCCACCGCTATCATCTGCCCTGTCACCCCCGGCGAGTCGATGAAGAATCCAAGCGCTGCAGTGATGTCGGCGGGATTTGCCCCGCGATGCAGCACGGTAGCGGCGCGTTGCTGCGCGAAATGGCTGTCGGTCTGCCGCGCGCCCTGCAACGTCGGCCCGGGGCCGATCGCATTGACGCGCACATCCGGCGCGAGGGCCTGCGCGGCCGTGCGGGTCAGCGCCCACAGACCCATCTTCGCCAATGTATAGGTCATGAACTCGGGCGTCAGCTTCCAGACCCGCTGGTCGATCATGTTGACCACCAGCCCCTGCGCCACCGGCTCTGCGGCCGCATCTGGCAGCGGCCCGGGCACCTGGGCAGCAAAGCCCTGGGTCAGCACGAACGGCGCGCGCAGGTTCGACTCCATGTGCCGGTCCCAACCGGCCCGGGTGGCCGACCGGATCGTGTCATGCTCGAAGATCGAGGCGTTGTTGATCAGCACGGTCAACGGCCCGCCCAACTGGACGGCGGCCTCAGCGATCACGGATCGGGTCTGCGCCTCGTTCAGCAGATCGGCCTGCAAGGCCACGGCCCTGCGTCCCAGTGCGACGATCTCTGCCACCACATCGGCCGCCGCGTCCCGCGACCCGTCGAAATGCACCGCTACCTCATAGCCGCGCTGCGCCAGATACAGCGCCATGGCCCGCCCCAGCCGCCTGGCCCCGCCGGTGACCAATGCCCGCATCGCCCTAGCCCTTCTTGTCGCAATCACAGGTCCGGCCGATCTGCGGACGGTTGCAGCGGGCGCAGCGCATCGGTTTGGGCGCCGCCGTCAGCCGCCGGCGGACCCGCCGCATCAGCGCCCCGGGATGGATGAGGTTGCCCAGCATGGCGACCCCCGCCATCACGATCAGAAACACCAGGGCCAGCTTGATCAGCATGCGCTACAACCCGAACCGCGCCAGCAGCGCGCGATCCTCGACCGCCGACAGTGCATCCTCGGCCAGATGCAACCCCAGCCGTTGCGCCAGACTGCGGCGCTGGCCGTATGGCACCAGCCGGACCTTGTCGCCGAACATCTCCTTCATCTTTGGCACCAGATGCCCCAGACCATCGACCAACCCCAGATCCGCTGCCGCCTGTCCGACCCAGACATCGGCATTGAACAGATCCGCCTCGGCCAGACGCGCGCCGCGCCGCGCCTTCACATGCGCGATGAACGCCTGATGGATCGGAGACTGCAGGGCGCGCAGCCGGTCCACATCCTCGGGCTTTTGCGGCAGGAACGGGTCTGCCAGACTTTTCGACCGGCCCGCCGTGATCACCCGACGCTCTACGCCCTGCCGCGCCATCAACTCGGGAAAGCCGAAACTGGCAAAGATCACCCCGATCGAGCCGACAATCGAACTGGCATCCACCCAGATCTGATCCGCCGCACAGGCCAGCCAGTAACCGCCTGACGCCGCCAGATCCTCGACAAAGGCATGCACGGGCACTTTCCGGTCGTCGGCCAGACGGCGGATGCGGGCGGCGATCAGGCTGGACTGCACTGCCGAGCCGCCGGGCGAGTTGACCACCAGCGCCACTGCCGCCGGTTTGCCGCGGCTGAACGCCCGGTCGAGCAGCGGGGCGAGGCCCGCGTCCGAAAGACCGCGCGCGCCCGGCCCGATGCTGCCCTGCAGACGGATGACCGGGACAAACGCGGGTTTCGGCAGGAAAGGGATGTATTGCTTCATGCCTCAGAGGTAAGGCGCTGCGCTCTTGCGGACAAGGCCGGATTGCGGGCAGGCTTTGCGACATGATCGACAAACTGGAAATGTTCATCGCCCTGGCGCGCGAACGCCACTTTGGCCGCGCCGCTGCCGCCTGCAGGGTCACGCAACCGACGCTCTCTTCGGCCATCCGCCAGCTGGAAGAACACCTTGGCGTGCAACTGGTGTTTCGCGGCTCGCGGTTTCAGGGTCTGACGCCCGAAGGTCAGCGGGTGCTCGACTGGGCCATCCGCATCGCGGGCGACATGCGCAGCCTGAAGGATGAAATGCGCGCGGTCCGCGCGGGTCTGTCGGGCAACCTGCGGATCGGGGTGATCCCGACCGCGCTGCCCATGGTGGCAGAACTGACCGAGCCCTTCACCGCACAACACCCCAATGTCCGCGTGACCCTGCTGTCGCGCACCAGTGCCGAGATTCTCGCTGGGATCGAGACGCTGGAGCTTGATGCAGGCATCACCTATCTGGACAACGAACCCCTCGGCCGAGTGGCGCAAGTGCCGCTTTATGCCGAGTTCTACCGGTTTCTCTGCGCCCCCGGCACCGCCTTGTCGGGCCGCGCCAAGGTCACATGGGCCGAGGTGGCCGCCCAACCGCTGTGCCTGCTGACCGCCGACATGCAGAACCGCCGGATCGTCAACCAGCATCTGGCCACCGCCGGGGCGCAGGCGCAGGCGATGGTGGAAAGCAATTCGGCCATTGCGCTGATTGCCCATGTGATGACCGGCACCTGGGCCTCGGTCGTGCCGATGCGGCTGGCGGGGATGTTCGCGCAAGGCCGGCTGGTGTCGATCCCGATCATCGAGCCCGAGGCCGAACATCTGGTCGGCCTGATCGCGGCGCGGCGCGAGCCGCAGACGCCGGTGCTGGCCGCCTTGCTGGACGAGGCCGGGCGGCTGGGGCTACGATAGAGAGCGTCTATCAGCCAACGGGAATTCACTCTTGCTTTGCCTATCAACTGGGATAGAGGTGCGGGAACATGCACAGGTGCCCGATGCTGCCGCCTTCCGCCGATCCGAAAACCCGTCTGCCCCAGAGCGTGCCTCAGAGCCTGCCCGAGATAATGGCCGAAATTCTGGCCGATCACCGTGGGTTGGAAGGGGCCTTGCTGCCGATTCTGCATGCGGTACAGGCGGCCTGGGGTCACATCCCGCAGGCCGTGTTGCCGCTGATCGCCCATGATCTGAACATCAGCCGGGCCGAAGTGCATGGCGTCGTCAGTTTCTACCATGATTTCCGCGAGCACCCCGCAGGCCGTCACGTCATAAAACTGTGCCGCGCCGAAGCCTGTCAGGCGATGGGGTCCGACCGGGTGGCCTCCCACGCCAAACAGGTGTTGGGCATCGACTGGCACGGCACCACGCCCGATGGCCGGGTCACGCTGGAACCGGTGTTCTGTCTGGGCTTGTGCGCCTGCGCGCCTGCTGCCCTGGTCGATGGCCGCGTCGTCGGTCGGGTCGATGAAGCGCGGTTCGATGCCCTGCTGGCCGAGGGCGCGCTGTGAAACTGTACCTGCCCCGCGATGCGGCTGCCAAGGCGCTCGGGGCCGATGCGGTTGCCGATGCGATCCTCAGCCATGCCGCGCGCCTTGGCGTGACGGTCGATCTGGTGCGCAACGGATCGCGCGGGATGGTCTGGCTGGAACCGCTGGCAGAAGTGGACACCGCGGCCGGACGGCTGGCTTTTGGTCCGATGACGCCGGCCGATGTGCCGGGGCTGTTCGTCGACCTTGGCCTGCACCCCAAGGCGCTTGGCCTGACCGAAGCCCTGCCGTGGATGGCCGGGCAAACCCGGCTGACCTTTGCCCGGGTCGGCGTCATCGACCCGCTGTCGCTGGCCGACTATCAGGCGCATGGCGGGCTGTCGGGACTGCGCCGCGCCCTGGCAATGCCGCCGGCCGGGATCGTGGCCGAAGTACTGGCCTCGGGTCTGCGCGGACGGGGCGGCGCGGGCTTTCCGACCGGCATCAAATGGAAGACCGTGGCCGAGGCGACGGCAGACCGCAAGTACATCGTCTGCAACGCCGATGAAGGCGACAGTGGCACCTTCGCCGACCGGATGCTGATGGAGGGCGACCCCTTTACCCTGATCGAGGGAATGATCATCGCAGGCGTGGCGGTGGGGGCGACCAAGGGATTTGTGTATCTTCGTTCGGAATATCCCGATGCGATCGTGGTGATGACCGAAGCGGTGGCCCTGGCCCGGGCGGCGGGCCTGCTGGGCGCTTCGGTTCTGAGCATTGGCCCAGCCTTCGACATCGAAGTGCGCACAGGTGCCGGGGCCTATGTCTGCGGCGAGGAAACCAGCCTCCTGAACTCGCTGGAAGGCAAACGGGGCGTGGTCCGGGCCAAACCACCGCTGCCTGCGCTGCAAGGTTTCCTTGGAAAACCGACCGTTGTGAACAACGTGATCAGTCTGGCCACGATCCCGGCGATTTTCGAAATGGGGGCTGCATTCTACAAGGGCTTCGGGCTGGGTCGCTCGCTCGGCACCGTTCCGTTGCAGATCGCCGGAAATGTCGCGCGCGGCGGTTTGTTCGAATGCGCGTTCGGATTGAGCCTGACGCAGATCATCGACGACATTGCCGGTGGCACCGCCACGGGTCGCGCCGTCAAGGCGGTACAGGTCGGCGGGCCTCTGGGTGCCTATTTCCCACGCTCGATGTTCCACCTGCCCTTTGGCTACGAAGAATACGCCAGCGCAGACGGGTTGATCGGGCATGCCGGAATCGTGGTGTTCGACGATACCGCCGACATGCTGACCCAAGCCCGCTTTGCGATGGAATTCTGCGCGATCGAGTCTTGCGGAAAATGCACGCCCTGCCGGATCGGTGCGGTGCGCGGGGTGGAAACCCTCGACCGCATCGCGCGCGGCGATACCGCCGCCATCCCGCTGCTGACCGACCTGTGCCAGACGATGAAGGCTGGTTCACTCTGCGCTCTGGGCGGGTTCACCCCCTACCCGGTGATGTCCGCCCTCACTCATTTTCCAGACGACTTTTCGCCCCTGAAGGAAGCTGCCGAATGAAAGATTTCATCCTCCCGGACCGCGACTTCGGCACCCCCGCAGCGAAAGGCAAACAGATGGTCACATTGACCATCGACGGCTTCGACATCACGGTGCCGGAAGGTACCAGCATCATGCGCGCCGCGGCGGAAATCGGGATCACCGTGCCGAAACTCTGCGCCACCGACTCGGTCGAGGCTTTCGGATCGTGCCGCCTGTGCCTCGTCGAGATCGAAGGCCGCAACGGCACCCCGGCGTCCTGCACCACACCCGTTGCACCCGGCCTGAAAGTCCACACCCAGAACGCCAAACTCAAGCAACTTCGTCGCGGCGTGATGGAGCTGTACATCAGCGACCATCCGCTGGACTGCCTGACCTGCAGCGCCAATGGCGATTGTGAACTGCAGGACATGGCCGGTGCCGTGGGCCTGCGCGATGTGCGCTACGAGGCCGTCGACACGCACTTCAAGGCCAGGGACAGCAGTGGCTTCGCAAACCCGCAATGGATGCCCAAGGACGACTCCAACCCCTATTTCACCTACGACCCGGCGAAATGCATTGTTTGTTCGCGCTGCGTGCGGGCCTGCGAAGAGGTGCAGGGTACCTTTGCCCTGACCATCGAAGGTCGCGGATTCGACAGCCGCGTATCGTTCGGGGCCAGGACCGATACCGCGCTGACCTCGGATTGCGTGTCCTGCGGGGCTTGCGTGGCGGCCTGCCCGACCGCGACCTTGCAGGAAAAGTCGATCATCGAGATCGGTACCCCGGAACGGTCGGTCATCACCACATGCGCCTATTGCGGGGTTGGATGCAGCTTCAAGGCCGAACTGCGGGGTGACGAGCTGGTGCGGATGGTGCCTTACAAGCACGGCAAGGCCAACCGCGGGCATTCCTGCGTCAAGGGGCGGTTTGCCTATGGCTATGCCAGCCACAGCGACCGCATCCTGAAACCGATGATCCGTTCGGACATCAACGACCCCTGGCAAGAGGTTTCGTGGTCCGAGGCCATGGCCTTTGCCGCAGACCGGATGCGCGGTATCCAGACCAGGCACGGCCGCCAGTCCGTGGGGGTCATCACCTCGTCGCGCTGCACCAATGAAGAAACCTATCTGGTGCAGAAACTGACCCGCGCAGTTTTCCTGAACAATAATACGGATACCTGCGCACGGGTCTGCCATTCGCCGACCGGATACGGGCTGGGCCAGACCTACGGTACCTCGGCTGGCACCCAGGACTTTGATTCGGTCGAGCATGCCGATGTCGTGATGATCATCGGAGCCAATCCGACCGACGGTCATCCGGTGTTCGCCAGCCGGTTGAAGAAACGCCTGCGCGCCGGGGCAAAGCTGATCGTGATCGACCCGCGCCGCACTGACATCGTGAACTCGCCGCATGTCACGGCGCAACATCATCTTGCGCTGACGCCCGGCACCAACGTCGCTGTTGTGACAGCACTGGCACATGTGATCGTGACGGAAGGGCTTTATGATCAATCGTTCATCATGGAGCGCTGCGATTGGGACGAGTTTCAGGACTACGCCGAATTCGTCAGCGCCCCGCAACACAGCCCGGAAGCCGTTCAGCTTCTGACCGGCGTCCCGGCCGTGGATTTGCGCGCGGCTGCGAGGCTTTATGCCAAGGGTGGCAACGGTGCGATCTATTATGGGCTGGGGGTGACCGAGCATTCGCAAGGGTCCACCACGGTAATCGGGATTGCCAATCTTGCGATGCTGACCGGCAACATCGGGCGGCAAGGGGTGGGTGTGAACCCGCTGCGCGGCCAGAACAACGTGCAGGGCGCCTGCGACATGGGGTCGTTCCCGCATGAGTTGCCCGGGTATCGCCACGTCAAGACCGACAGCGCGCGTGCGATCTACGAAGACCTCTGGGGTGTCAAGATCGACCATGAACCCGGCCTGCGCATCCCGAACATGCTGGACGCGGCGGTCGAGGGCAGCTTCAAGGGGTTGTATTGTCAGGGCGAGGACATTCTGCAATCGGACCCCGACACCCGCCACGTGGCCGCCGGTCTTGCGGCGATGGACTGCGTGATCGTTCACGACCTGTTCCTGAACGAGACCGCGAACTACGCTCATGTGTTCCTGCCCGGCTCGACCTTTCTCGAAAAGAACGGAACGTTCACAAACGCCGAACGCCGGATCAACCGGGTACGCAAGGTGATGGCCCCGCGCAACGGACATGAGGATTGGGAAATTACCCAGATGCTCGCCAATGCGATGGGGGCCGGTTGGACGTATACGCATCCGTCGCAGATCATGGCGGAAATTGCCCTGACCACGCCGTCGTTTGCCGGCGTCAGCTATGAAAAGCTCGAAACCCTCGGCTCGGTTCAGTGGCCCTGCAACGAAGCGTCTCCGGAAGGGACGCCCCTGATGCACGTCGACAGCTTTGTGCGCGGCAAGGGGCGGTTCATCAACACCGAATACGTGGCGACGGACGAGCGTACCGGCCCGCGCTTTCCGTTGTTGCTGACGACCGGGCGGATTCTGTCGCAATACAACGTCGGCGCGCAGACCCGTCGCACAGCCAATGTGATCTGGCACGACGCCGACCTGCTGGAGGTGCACCCGCACGACGCCGAATTGCGCGGCATCACCGAGGGTTGCTGGGTGCGGCTGGCCAGCCGCGCGGGGGAGACCACCCTTCGCGCCCAGATCACCGACCGGGTGTCGCCAGGGGTGGTTTACACCACGTTTCACCATCCCGACACCCAGGCCAACGTCATTACGACCGATTATTCGGATTGGGCCACCAATTGCCCCGAATACAAGGTAACGGCCGTTCAGATATCACCCAGCAACGGCCCGTCCGAGTGGCAGGTCGACTACACCGCCCAGACTTTGCGGGCGCGCCGCATCCTGGCCGCCGAATGATGGCCGGGTTCCGTCAGATGCCGCGCCTGACCTTCGGGCCCGGCGGTCTGCGGCACGACCCGCTGACCCTGCCCGAAGAAATGGCGGTTGCCCTGTCGTTCAACGGCAGTACCCAGGCGGTGATGATGGCGACGCCCGGCGATCTTGCGGATTTCGGCTATGGCTTTGCCCTCACCGAAGGCATCGCCACCCCGGCCGAGATCGAGAGCCTCGACATCGTGCAACACCCCAACGGGCTCGAGGTGCAGATCTGGCTGAAATCTCCGGCAGAGGCGAGGCTTTCGGCGCGGCGGCGGACGATGACCGGGCCGGTGGGCTGCGGGCTTTGCGGGCTCGACTCGCTCGATCAGGCGCTTCGGCTGATGCCGGCGGTGGCCGCAGGCGGCTTCACGATGACCCCGGCGCAGATCATGGCGGCGATGGCCGCCCTGCCAGCCGCGCAACCCCTGCATGATGCGACCCACGCCGCCCACGCTGCAGGCTTCTGGGCTGGCCGCCTGCGTGCCGTGCGCGAGGACGTGGGCCGCCACAACGCGCTCGACAAGCTGGCAGGCCATCTCGCCCGTCCGGCGCGGGGTGACGCGGCGGCGCCGAACGGAGCGATCCTGCTGACCAGCCGGGTTTCGATCGACCTTGTGCAGAAAACCGCCGCCATGGGCGTGCCCGTGCTGATCGCGGCCTCTGCCCCGACCGCACAGGCCGTCAGCCTGGCCGAAGCCTGCGGCATCACCCTGATCGCCCGCGCCCGCCCTGACCGGTTCGACGTCTTCACCCATAGCGACCGCATCCGGGAGACTGCCGATGTCGGCTGAGAAACTGGCCTACATGGCCAACCAGATCGCGAGGTTCATGGAATCCAAGCCGCATGACGCCGGCGTCGCGGGGCTGGCCGCACATATCAACGATTTCTGGGAACCTCGGATGCGCCGCCAGTTCTTTGCGCTGATCGACGCGGGCGGAGCGGGACTGCGCCCCCTGGTGCTGGAAGCCGCCCCCCTGATCCGCCGCCCCGTCGCAGCCTGACGGCTTTTCAATTCCCTGACAGATCGCGCCGCAGGCCTCACTTGCCGAGGTTCAGAATGCCGCCCGCCAGCAGGCTGACCATCGTCGTCTGGTCCAGATACCCCGTGACATCCAGTTTGCGCGTCGTCTGGAACCGGCGGATCGCGCTGCGGGTTTCGGCATCGAAGGTCCCGTCGGCCGGTCCGGGGCGCAACTTCAGCGCTTCGAGACGGCCTTCGATCAGGCTTCGCGCAAGACCGGACAGCCCAAGGGCATCTTCGGTCGCCTGCCAGACCTTGCGATCCTCCTTGTCGTCCGGCACGGAAGTCGCTGCCTCGATACGCGCCTTGGCGTCGGAGACGAAAGCGCCTTTCGGAAAGGCCGTCAGATAATCCTGATACGAGGCGATCGTGTTGCCCTTTTCAGCCCGTGCCCAGGCCGCGCGATCCCTGGCGGCTGCCTGGGCGCCCCGGTCGGCGTCGATCGCCGCCAGCCGTTCGCCGGCCAGGTCGGCAAAGATGCCGGCGGGAAACCGCTTGAGGTAGGCGCGCAGGCCCGCCTCGTCGCCCGCCGCGCCGGTCTGGTTCCAGTAAAGCTGGTCCTGCCGTTCCAGTTCTGCCCGGCGCAACGCTGCCTCGGTCTCGAGTTCTGCCGCGCGCCGGTCGGCTTGCGACAGCAGGTCAACGACCTGGCTTCGTGTCAGAAACGATGTCGGCGACTCGCCGTTGGCCTTCTGCCAGGCGGCAATCGCATTGCGCGATCCCGCCCCGAACAGGCCGTCGACGCCGCGCGGATTGAAGTCCAGCAACGACAACGCGCGCTGGATGGCCCGGCGGTCGTCACGGCTCAGCACCAGCGCCTCTTCGGCCAGCCGGGCGTCGCGCCCCGGTTCGGACCGGATGCGCGCGGCCTCGGTGCGGGCCAGATCGGCAAAGCGCCCCTTGGGATAGCGCTTCAGATAGGCATCAAACGCCTCGGGCGTGCCCTGTTCGCGGGTGCTTTGCCAGAAGATGCTTTCGGCGTCCGGGCCTTCGGGTACCACTGGCGGGGCAGACGGATCCGCCGGGCGAAACGGTACCAGCGTCGACAGAAAGCCGCTGGCCGCAAGGTCAGGGGCCGCAGCCAGCAGGGATGGCAGGCTTTGCCCGCGCGCTGCCAGCGAGCGGGCCGCAAAATCGGCGATCCGCGCGGCGTCCCCGGTGATCAGCGTCACCCCTTGCGGCACTTCCAGCCCGCCGATCCCCGGGACCAGCCCCGGCCCCAGCGGCAGCCGCCGCGCCTCGGTGCCCAACAGAACCACCGCCCCGCCGGCCTGGGTCGCTGCCACATCGAGAACGGTGGCCAGCGCCACCCCCTGGGCTGCCACAGTCACCAGATCGGGCGCCGACGCATCGGTGCCCAGAAACCAGGTCTGGCTGGCCGACTGCGCGAAATGGCCCGACAGCAGGATCACCAGTTGACCATCCTCGACGCTTTCCAGCAGAATCTGCGACAGGCGCGCGCGGATGTCGTCAACCCCGAGGTCGCGGCCTTCGATCACGACGAAACCGGCGGTTTGCAGGCTGCGCGCCGCAAGGCGGGCCGCATCTGCCGCCGTGATGTCGGCAGCGTCGGAATAGGTCTGGTTGCCGATCACCAGCGCGCGATCCTCGGCCCACAGACAAGTGCCGGGCAGCGCGGTGCAGCCCAGCACGGCCCCGAAAGCAAGCGCGATCCGCATGGTCAACCTCCGAGCCTTTTCGACCATGATCCTACACCAGTGGCGCCGCCTGCGATAGCAACCGGCGGCGCAGTGGCGACGGATCGCCGGTGTCGGGCGACATCAGCGTAAGATTGGCGCTACGCGGTGATCCCGCAGAACGCCGCGACAAAGCCGCCGGCTTGCACCCGAACGCCGTGCAGCGGGTGACCCGCGCCGAACGGAGCGACCGCCGCGACAAAACAGGCGGTGAACCGCCCCGGGGCCAGCGTCACCGACAGGGCCTGAAAGTCGAACAGGGTCCGGGACATGGCATACTGCGCCTTGTAGGCCGCTTCCTTGGCGGCAAAGATCGCCAGCGCCGCCAGTCCGGGGGTCTGGACCGGCAGGGCTGCCCGCTCTTCGGGGAGCAAGATGAACGGCCACAGGTCGGCGGGCAGCGGACGGGCCGGTTCGATGTCCAGTCCCAGCCCGGCCCATTCGGCGCGCGGTCCCAGAACCGCAAGGCAGGCTCCGGCGCAATGGCTGATGCTGCCGGTCAGACCAGCGGGCCAGACCGGGGCTCGGTCGGCTCCGACCGGGATCGCGGCGGCGGGGTGCCGCAACCCGCGCATCGCGTCGCGGCACGCACTGCGACCCCGGGCAAATTCGGCCAACCGTTGCGGCACAGCCCCCGGCAAAGCCTCGCCGTCCCACAGCGCCGTCTCATCCGGCAGGCCCAGAACGACGCCCGGCGGCAGAACCGCGCGCAGGGCAGCCGCGATCTCAGGCATCGACCCGCCCGGCCCGCATGGCCCGCCGGCGCGCCATCGCCTCGGTGCGGGCGTCGGCCCGGTTGTGCGGGTCCTCATTGGTGGCAGGTTTGGCAGCACCACCCTCCAGATGCGCCGCCAGTTGCCCCAGAACCGGAAAGCGGAAGATGTCGGTGATCGACAGCGTCGCTGTGCCGAGTGCTGCCTTGATGTCGCGGTGCACCTGTACCGCCAGGAGGCTGTGGCCGCCCAAGGCAAAGAAGTTGTCCTTCGCTCCGACCCGCGGCACCCCCAGCACCCGCACCCAGATCGCACCGATCTGCGCTGCGATGCCGGCTGACGGCAGTGGCGCATCGGAGACCGGAAGGGCCGGAATGGTGGTGCGGTCCTGCGGCGCGGGCAGCGCCTTGCGGTCAACCTTGCGGTTGGGGGTCAGCGGCAGGGCAGGCATTGCCACGAAATGCGCAGGCAGCATGTGGGCCGGCAGCGCGGCGGTCAGCGCGGCCCGCAAGGCAGGCTCGGCGGCCTGCCCCACGACATAGGCCACCAGCCGCATGTCGCCGGCGCTGTCCTCGCGCGCCAGCACGACGGCTTGGGCGACGCCCGGCTGCGCTTCAAGCACCGCCTCGATCTCGCCCAACTCGATCCGGTAGCCGCGCAGTTTGATCTGATGGTCGGCGCGGCCCAGAAAGTCGATGCGCCCGTCGCTGCGCCAGCGTGCCAGATCGCCGGTGCGATACATCCGCCCGCCCGTCGGCGCGAACGGATCGGGGCAAAACCGCTCGGCCGTCAGGTCCGGGCGTTGCCAATAGCCGCGCGCCACCCCGGCCCCGCCGATCCACAATTCGCCATCAGTGCCCGGCGGCACCAGCGCGCCCTGCGGATCGAGCACATACATCCGCTGATTGGCCAGCGGGGTGCCGATCGTGACCGGCCCGCCGGCGACCAGATCGCAGGACGACCAGATCGTGGTTTCGGTCGGGCCGTACATGTTCCACAGCCGCGCCGGACCGGCCGCCTTCAGGTCGGCCGCCAGCGCCGCGGGCAGCGCCTCGCCCCCCAGCAGCAGCGTGCCCACCCCGGCCAGCGCCCGGCGACTGTCGGCGTTCAGCGCGATCATCCGCGCCATCGAGGGGGTGCATTGCAGATGGGTCACCCCGTGGCGGACGATCTGCGCGGCGATGGACTGGTCATCCTCGGCCATCCCCTGCCCGGCATTGGCACGGCGCACCACCTCCGCCAGCGGGCGCAACCCCGCAAGAACCACATCCGGGGCCACGCCATAGTCGATCAGGCAGGCAACCTCGGTCACCCCGAGCCGTTTCAGGTCTTCGGTGCGCGCCACGGCATCCTCGACCGTGCCGAACAGGCCGGACTCCTCGAAGTACCGCTCGAACGCAAAGTCGAGAATGGCCTCCATCTCGTCTGCCGCCAGCGCGTTCAGGTCGATGTCCATCGGCTGCGCCGCGCCGGCCGGTTTCTTGAACGCCGGGAAGGCCCAGGCATATTGCTTGATCAGTCCCGCCGCCGACCGCAGATAGGCCTTCATCGGGCCGCGCGCGACGTGGCGCGCCGTCTCGCGGTCCGCCGCCAGATAGGTGTGCAGCATCAGCGTCACGGCATGGCGCGCCGGATCATGGCCCGCCGCGCGCAACGCCTGATGGAAGATCGCGATCTTGTCGCCGACCTCGGCCATCGTCTGGCCCAACAGATGGGTCAGCACGTTCGCCCCGATCTCGCCCGCCTCGCGCCAGGTGGCGGGATTGCCTGCCGTCGTCACCCAGATCGGCAGCTCTTTCGACACCGGGCGCGGCTGGGTCACCACGCCGAATGTGCCGTCTTTGGTCGGGAAGATCACCGTCTCGCCGCGCCACAACCGCCGGATCTGGTCCACGGCGGCAAACAGGGCGGCGCGGTTGGCGGGCGGGGTGTTTTCGGGGCGCAGCACGAAATCGTCGGGCTGCCAGCCTGCGGCCATCGCGATGCCGGCGCGGCCGTTGGTCAGGTTGTCGATCACCGCCCATTCTTCGGCCACCCGGGCCGGATGGTGCAGCGGCACGACGCAAGACCCTGCGCGCACCCCGATGTTGCGGGTCACCGCTGCCACAGCCGCCCCGGTCACGGACGGATTTGGATAGAGCCCGCCAAACGCGTGGAAATGCCGCTCGGGCGTCCAGACAGCGCAAAAGCCGTGGGCGTCGGCAAACCTGGCCCCCTCCAGCAGCAACGCGTATTTCGCAGGGCCCGCGCCGTCATCATTGCCCCAGTAATACAGGGAGAACTCCATGCGCTGCGCCGAGGTGACCGGCCCGCCCGCCACCAGCGCACGGTTGTCGTCACTGGTCAGCACAACCTTGAAGCCGCGCGAAAGGGTCCAGAACAGCTCCAGCACCGAAATATCGAACGACAACGAGGTGACAGCCAGCCAGACCCCGGCCGTCGTCCCCAGCCGCTGATCCACGCCGGCAAAGAAGTTTACGACATTGCGGTGCTCGACCATCACCCCCTTGGGCCGCCCCGTCGATCCCGAGGTGTAGATCACATAGGCCAGATCGCCCGGCCCGACCCCGCTTTGCGGATTGTGCTCGGCCCCCGCCAGCGGATCGCGGTCAAGGCACAGCACCTGCGCCCGCCCGGCTGGCAGCGGCAAGGTGGACAGCGACACGATCACCGGACAGCCGCTGTCGGCGACATACAGCGCGATGCGGTCGGCAGGATAGCCGGGGTCCATCGGCACATAGGCCCCGCCCGCCTTCTGGATCGCCAGCGCCGCCATCATCATGTCGGTCCCGCGCGGCAGGCAAAGACCCACCAGCGTGCCGGGCACCACGCCCAGCTCGATCAGCCGGTGCGCCAGCCGGTTGGCCCGGGCGTTCAGCGCGGCGTAGGTCAGGCTGTCGGCCTCGCACACCAGCGCCACGGCATCCGGGGTGCGGGCGGCCTGCGCCTCGAACGCCTGATGCACGCACAGGCGGGTGTCGTGGTCCAGATGCGTCTGGTTCCAGCCGTCCAGCACCTGCGCCCGTTCGACATCGCTCAGCACCGGCAGCGCTGACAGCAAGGTTTCGCCCGCCCGCGCGCCCATCAGGCCCGAGACATCCGCCAACCGGCGCGCAAGGGCCGTCGCCTGATCGGGCTCCAGCCGGCCGGCATCGTAGTGCAGGGCCTTGGCCGTCAGGGTCAGCAAGGTGCCCGCAACCGGGCCTGCGTCAGAAAAGCCGATCTGCGGCGGTTGCAAACCCCGCAGCGCGTGGTCGCGGGTCAGCAGATCGCGCGGAAATCCGGGGCAGGCGCGGGCCTCAATCAGCGCCGCCTCCAGCGCCGCCTGCGCCTTGGCAATTGTGCCGGTGGCGGTCAGGCGCAACGGCACCCAGTCGCTGAGATATCCATCCCCCGGCCCGGCCGAAAAGGCGATGTCGCCCTCTGGCAGCCCCAGAACCCGCAGCACCGCGAGAGGCGAAATCCCGGCAACCGGAACGGTCCGCCATTCGGCCGCTTGCCCCGACACGGTTTGCGGCAGGGCGATTGGCAGGGTCAAAGGCTGAAGCCCGGTCAGCGCGTGGCGCAAGCGTGGCTCTTGCGGGGCGATCGCGGCAAGCCGGGCTGAAAGACCAGCCGCTTCTGCCGCTGTCGCAACCGCCAGAACCGCCCCTGCAAGCGTGCCCGGATCCACCGGCAGCCCGCTGTCCTGGCAGGTCAGCCGCGACAACCGCACCGCACCTTCGCCGCAAGCCACCACCAGCCCGTCCGCGTCCACGCCCAGCACCGTTCCCGGAGCCGCTGACCCCGGGCCCGCTGACCCCGGAGTCCCTGACCCCGGAGTCCCTGTCCCCGAAGTCCCTGCCCCCGGAGCCGCTGCCCCCGGAGCCGCTGTTCCCGGAGCCGCTGTTCCCGGAGCCGCTGTTCCCCGCGCAACCTCTGCCGCGCCCACATTCACCACGCGGGTTGCCGTCGCGATCTTGGGCGTGCACAGCGGGTTCCAATAGCTTCCGTGATCCAGGGCGCGCACCGTGCGGGCGACGTCCCCGGCACCGGCAGCAAAGTCGATCCGCCCCATCGCGGCCGGGCGGTCGGCGCGCCAATACAGGCTGCGCTGCGACATATCCTGCGGGCGGCGGCGCAATCCGGTCGCAAACTGCTCCAGCAGGGCGGGAAAGCTGTCCAGCGCCGCCTCGAAACAGCGGGTGTTCAGGGTCAGGGCGGTGTCGTCAGGGGCAATGTCGAAATCGGCGGATTCCAGAATGTCGCCATCGTCGATCCCCGCCCCGATCAGATGCCAGGCGATGCCGTGCCGCGCCTCGCCCTGAAGCATGGCCCAGACCGGCGCGTTCAGCCCGGCATGGCGTGGCAAGGGGCCGTCGTGAAAGTTCACGCAACCCATGGTGGCCAGCCCCAGCACCGACCTCGGCAGAACCGCAAGATTGGCGATGGACAGCAGCCAGTCAACCGACAGCCCCGCCAGCGCGTCGGCATCCCCGGCCCGCTCCACGCGCAACCCGGCGCGGGCCGCCCAGACCCGCACCTCGGCGTTTTGCGTCACAACGGCCGCAATCGTGTGCCCGCGCGCCAGAACCTGCCCACCGCAGGCGGCCGTCAGACTTTCGTTGCCGATCAACAGGAACGCCGCCATCGTCTACCCCTCTGCCATACGCGCCGCCGGGCCGCCGCGAAACGGCTGCCCCATCGCCTTGCGACAGGCATGTGCCGCCAGATCGCGCAGATACCCCGGCGGGTCGCCCCGATCGCGGGTCTGAACCAGCAACCGTGCCCGCCACAAAACGCCGCCCGTCAGATGCGCCAGCGTCGCCGCTGCCGCATAGGCCCGGCCATGCGTCTTGGTGAAATAGTGCAGCCGGCTGTCCAGCCAGAATTCCGGAATCCGGCGCCAGGTCTTCATGCCGGTCGAGGCAGACCCGATATGCGCGACCCGGCTTTCCAGCACATAATCGGTGGGCCACCCGGCGCGGGCCGCCCGTCGGCACAGGTCGGTTTCCTCGAAATACAGAAAGAACCTCTCGTCAAACAGCCCGGTGCTGTCCAGTACCGAGCGGCGCAGCATCAGGCTGGCCCCCGCCAGCCAATCGACCCGCCCGCTGCGCGCCGGGATCGGTTGCGCCACGATGGATGAGCGCAACAGACGGCTGACCGGACCGAACCGCACCTGAGCCTCGAATTCCCCCGCAATCGAGGGAAAGCGGAACGCGGTGCGGTGCGGCTGCCCGTCGGGTCCATGAATGAAACTGCCGGCAAAGCCGGTGGCCGGATGGGCCAGCAGATGATCGCGCAGGGCGCGGATCGCATCGGGGGCCGGGAAGGCATCCGAGTTCAGGATATAGACGAACTCGGGCCGCGCCCCCCCCGGGAGCCCGGCGCGGATGCCCACGTTGTTGCCCGCGCCAAAGCCGCCGTTGCGCCCCGACTGGATCACCCGCACCGCTTGCGGACCCGCGTCCCAGCCCCACGCCCGCACAGCCGCCGACATCGTCTCGAACGACCCGTCGCCGCTGTCGTTGTCGACGATCACCAGCGCACCCTCGATGCCCTGCAGGGCGGTCAGCGCCGCCTCCGCCGCCTGCAGCGTCATGTCGGCGCTGCGCCAGTTTAACAAAACGGTCAGGAGCGCCATCTACTCGGCCGCCGTCGCGAGGGGAACGGCGGGTCGGGCCACGGTCGGGTGCGGGGTGACAGGTTGCGGGACCGAGGGCTGCGTTCCGGTCGCGGCGATGATCTTGCGCAACCGGGCCGCCAGCACCCGCACATTCGGCTCCAGCACCATGCTGTCATGGTCGCCGGGCACTTCGATCACCTCCAGATTCGGGGCCAATCTGGTCAGGTCATTGTCGGGAAAGACATATTCCTTGGCCCGGCTGACCCACCGCCCGCCCGTGACCTGCCAGTGCCGGTCGAGTGCGGGGCGAAACAGCACAGTCGCCCCGGTGCGCCCGGTCATCGCATACCCCGGCAGGGCGGCGCGGAATGCCGCCTCGATCGCGCCGTTGTGAAAGGCCGCCGCACCCGCCGCCGCACCCGCCGCCACGCCCGCCGCCACGTCCGCCGCCACGCCCGCCGCCGCACCCGCCGCCGCACCCGCCTGCCCCGCTGTCCGGTCGCGCCGCGCCCACGCCCGCCGCGCCCTCGCCCATTCGACCAGATAGCCTGGCCCCTTGGCGCGTATCTCGGCCAGCTTGATCAGCACCCGGTCGGCCCGGCTGAGGGCGGGGCGCATCGGCAGCGGCGTGTCAAGCAGCACCAGCACCGACACCGTTTCGCCCGCAGCCACCAGTTGCCGCGCCATCTCCCACGCGGTCAGCCCGCCGCCGGAAAAACCGCCCAACTGGTAGGGGCCGCGCGGCTGCACCTGCCGCAGTTCCGCGATGTAATCCGCCGCCGCCTCGGGGATCGTGGTGTGCGGGGCGGTGTCGCCGTACAACCCGCGCGCCTGCAAGCCGTAGAACGGCCGGTCGCCGCCCAGAAGCTGCGCCAGATGCCGCAGGTTCAGCACGTTGCCGAACATGCCCGCCACCAGAAAGAACGCCCCGCCCGCCCCGCCTTCGCCCTGATGCATCGGCACCAGATGAGCAAAACGGCGCGGTGCGACCACCGGCGCGGCCTCGCCCGCAGCGCCAAGCTGTGCCGTGATCAGTGCGGCACAAGCGGCAATCGTCGGTGCCTCGAACAGGATCGAGATCGGAAACTCGATGCGCCACGCCCGCTTGACCATGGCAAACAGCCGCACCGCGATCAGGCTGTGGCCACCGAGATCAAAAAAGCTGTCCTCGACCCCGACCTGCGCCACCCCCAGCAGGTCTTGCCAGTAACCCGCCAGCGTGCGCTCGACATCGTTGCGCGGCCCGACATAGCTGGTGTCGAGATCGGGGCGCGCAAAGGTCTGCCCCTCGACCCGGGCGGCCTCGGCCTCGGCGGTCTGCGCAATCAGGGCGGGCAGATCCAGCGACGACACGAGGATCTGCGCCCGACCCGCCGTCACGGCGCGGGCAAAGGCAGCCGCTCCCTCATCGGGCCGGATCCCCTGGCTGAAGGCGTGCAACAGACGATCCTCGGCCGGCGAGGCGGCGCGCGCCGGCGTCTCGTCATAGACCAGACCGCGCAGATCGGGGGCAAACGACAGCGCGGCATCCATCCGGCGGATCGCAAACCCTGCAATCTCGACCGAAACCCGCCCCTCGGGATCGACCAGCGTGATGTCGAAACTGGCGGTTGCATCGGTGGCGCGGTTGGTGGCGGCATTGCGCACCCAGGACACCAGATCGTGCGGCAGCGGGCCATACACCCGCACCGAGCCATAAGAGACCGGCACCCACAGATGATCGGGCGCATAGCCCGCAATCAGCCCCATCGCCCAGCCGGTGGCAAGGTCCATCAGCGCGGGGTGCAACACCATGGCCCGGTCCGCGTCGCGAAAGGCTGGCGGCAAGGCGAGGCGGGCAATTCCTTCGCCCCCCGCAACCGCGCGCTGCGTCAGCACCCGCCAGCGCGGACCAAAGGCCAGATGCGCCTCTTGCGGGCTGCGCAGGCCCGCCCCGGTTTCGGGCACACCGCACCGCGCTGCAATCGCCGCCAGGTCAAGCACCGGCGCCCCTGCCCCGACCAGCGGCAACAGCCGCGCCTGCGCATGGGTCTGCCATCCTGCCCGCCCCTGCACCGGCACCGCCGATTGCAGATCAAAGCCATAGCCTTCGTCGCTGCGGGTCAGGGTCGCGCGCACCTCGCGCGGGGTAGCGTCGGGCACATCCAGCGGGCGGAAGAAATACAGGTCGCGCATCTCGAACGCCGCCGGTTCGCCGTGTGCGGCCAGCGCTTCAGCGGCAATTTCAAGAACGGCGGTGCCGGGGATCAGCGCCTGACCCGCCGCCGTGCGATGCCCGTCCACCACCCAACGGTCGATCCCGTAGCGCGCGCTGAATTGCCGGTTGCCATTGCGGTCAAAGCCCGCAGCGTCAAGCAAGGGCAGGGTCAGCGGCACCGGAGGGGCTGAGGTGCGCTCGCCGGTGCGGTCGGCCAGCGCCTCGGCCGCCATGCCCACCCCGGTCCAGATGCCCCAGTTCAGCGCAAGAACCCGGGTCTTGCCGCCGGCCCGCGCCGCGGCATAGGCATTCAGATAGGCGTTGGCCGCCACATAATCGATCTGGCCCGCCGGCCCGGTCACAGTGGAGGTGGAGCCGAACAGCACGATCAGATCGACCGATCCGTCGGGGAACAGGCCGTCAAGCACCCGAGTGCCATGCAGTTTGGGGGCCAGAACCTCTTCGGCCTCGGCGGGGGTCTTGGTCAGCAGGGGGCTGTCGTCGACCACACCTGCCGCGTGGATCACTGCCTGCACCGGGCCAAACCGGGCGACCCCCATGCCGACGGCCGCGCGCATGTCTTCGACATTGCAGACATCGGCCGGGGCGACCAGCACCTGACCGCCGAGCGCCTCAAGGCGTTGCAGCGCCAGAATGCGGCGGCTGATCGGATGGGCGGGGTCATGCCCCGCCAGATGCCGTGCCCATGCCGCGCGATCCGGCAAGGTGCGCCGCGCGATCAGCGTGACGCGGGCACCGTGGCGGCGGATCAGATCTTCGGCAATCGTCAGACCGATCCCGCCGAACCCGCCGGTGATCAGCACATGCGCCCCGTCGGGGATCACCGCCGCAGCCTCTGGCAAGGGTTGTTCCGCCAGCCCCAGGGCATAGCGCCGCGACCCGCGCAGCGCGGCCACGCCGGGGCTTGCCGCCAGCAACTCTTCCAGCGCCGCATCGACCGGCACCCCGCGTTTGGGCAGCACGAGGTCCAGAACCGAAACGCTCACCCCCGGAAATTCGCGCGGGATGACCCGGACCGGGCCCAGAACCGTCGCCTTTTCGGGATAGGGCAGCGCCTCGGCCTTCACTTGCGTCGCCCCGGTGGTGAACACCGACAGGTGAATGGGGCGCGGCAGGTTTTCTTCGGCCATCGCCTGCGCCAGAAACATCAGCGAGTAGAACCCCTGCTCCAGATTGCGGTGCAGAAAGCTGGAACCGGGGCGATGAGTTTCGGCAGCCGTCACCAGCCAGAAATGCGCGATGCGGGTCGGCGCATGGCCCTGCGCCACCAGATCGCGGACCAAGAGGTCGTACCCCTCGCGCCCGCGTTCGGGCGACAGCACATACTGGTGCCCGGGGCCGCCCGGGTCGCGGCCAAAGGCATCGCCCGCCCGCACCGTGATCACCGAATGCCCCGCCGCGCGCAACCGCGCCGCACAGGCCGCCCCAAGACCGGCCTCGTCGGTGAAGATCAGCCAGACCTGCGGCGCGGCAGTGGCCAGATCGTCGATGTCGACCCCGGCCTCGGCAGGTCGCCAACGGGGCACATAACCCCAGTCCGCCAGGTCGGGGATCCGGCCCGGCAGGGCAGGCGCTGCGCGGTGAACCGATTTGCCCGGTTCGATGAAATAGGTCTTGCGCTGAAAGGCATAGGTCGGCAGCGGCACCCGCTGGCGGCGGGCACCGGCCCAGATCGGCTCCCAGTCGACCGCAACCCCGCAGGCCCAAAGGCGCGCGATCGCGGCGATATGCCAGGCGTCATCGGCGATCTTCTGGTCGACATGGCGCAGGGCGGCGACGACCTGCCCGGCCGGCACGCCATTGGCCTGCGCCAGCGACGACAGCGCGCGACCCGGTCCCATTTCCACAAACACCCGGCCCGGGGTGGCCGTCAGGGCGGCCATGCAGGCCTGAAAGCGCACGGTGCCGCGCAGATGCGCCACCCAATATTCGGGGTCGGTCGCCTGTTCGGCGGTCAGAACCGCGCCGGTCCGGTTCGACAGGATCGGCAGGCGCGGCGGGCTGAGCGGGATCGACCGCAGATAGTCGCCGAACCGTGCAAGGATCGGCTCCAGCATCGCGGAATGCGCCGCGATGTCGATGGCGATGCGTTGGGTTTCAATGCCTTTGACGCTCAGATGGGCCGCAAAAGCGTGCAGCGCCGCATCGGACCCCGACACCACGCAAAGACCCGGCGCGTTGATCGAGGCGATGTCGAGCAGGGGCTCCACCCCGCCGATCCCCAGGATATCCGGGCCGGCCGGAACGGTGAAACGGTCGAGTTCGGCGCGCAGATCGGCATAGGGCAGCGGCACCGACACCATGCCGCCGGGCGGGATGGTATCAAACAGGGTGCCGCGCAGGTGGACAAGGCCGATGCAATCTTCAAAGCCGAGCACGCCCGCGAGGCAGGCAGCCGTGTTTTCACCCATCGAGTGACCGACCAGCGCGGCCGGCTGCACGCCCCAGCTTTGAAACAACTGCGCCAGCGCGTATTCGGTGATCATGATCAGCGGCAGTTGCACCGAGGGGCGTTTCAGCCGGTCGTTCGCGGCAGGTTCGGCCGCAGTGTCGGGCAACCACAGGGCGCGCAGATCGTAGTCGAGCCGTGGTTGCAGGATGGCCAGGCCACGGTCCATCCAGTCGGCAAACACCGGTTCGGTCGCGTAAAGGTCGCGCGCCATGCCGGCGTATTGCGCGCCACCCCCTGGGAACATGAAGATCACCTCGGGCGCATCGCCCAGATGATCGTGGCTGAACACCCGGCGCGGATCGCCGGCCTCCAGCAGCGCCGCCGCCTCGGCATGCGACCCTGCGACCAGAACCCGACGCTTGTCGAACGCGCGGCGGCCTTCCTTCAGGGTCCACGCCACATCCGCCAGAGGCTGTTCGGGGTGGGCGCGCAGATGGGCGGCAAGCCGGGCGCAGGCGGCATCGAGCGCAGGTCTGGAGCGGGCCGAGATCACCAGGGGCTGAAACGGCCAGAGGCTGTCGTCCGACGCTGCCCGCACCGGGGCCTGCTGCAGCACCGCATGGGCATTGGTGCCGCCGACGCCCAGCGAATTGACGCCGGCGCGCCGGGTCTCGCCCGGCCAGTCGGTCAGGCGGTCGTTCACACGGAACGGGCTGGTGGCAAAGTCGATGGCCGGGTTCGGCGCTTCGAAGTCGAGCGACGGCGGCAACTGCCGATGGTGCAGCGCCAGCGCCACCTTGATCAGGCTGGCGACACCGGCTGCGGTATCCAGATGCCCGATGTTGGTCTTGACCGACCCGATGCGGCAGGTGCCCACCGCCGTTGTGGTTTCGCGGAACGCTTGCGTCAGCGCCGCCACTTCGATCGGGTCGCCCAACCGGGTTCCTGTGCCATGGCATTCGACGTAGCTGATCGTGTCGGCGGTCACGCCGGCGACCGCTTGCGCTTCGGCAATCGCGCGGGCCTGACCCCCGACTGACGGCGCAAGGTAACCTGCCTTGGCCGCGCCGTCGTTGTTGACAGCCGTACCTTTGAGGATCGCCCAGATGTGATCGCCGTCGCGGACCGCATCCCTGGCCCGCCGCAGAACCACGCAGCCCGCGCCCGAGCCGAACACGGTGCCTTCCGCGCGATGATCAAACGCGTGGCATTGCCCGTCCGGCGAGAGGATCTCGCCTTCGGTGAACAGATATCCCCGCGCGTGGGGCAATTCGATCGTCACACCGCCCGCCAGCGCCATGTCGCATTCGCCGCTCAGCAGCGATTGCGCCGCCAGGTGCACGGCGACCAGCGAGGTCGAGCAGGCGGTCTGCACGTTGATGCTGGGGCCGGTCAGATCAAGGATATGGCTGACGCGGGTTGCCAGAAAGTCCTTGTCGTTGCCGGTGTGGCGCAGCAGGAACATCCCCGTCTGATCGACCAGATCGGGGTTCGAGCACAGGTTGAAATAGAAATAGCTGCCCATGCCGCACCCGGCATACACCCCGACCGACCCCTTGAAACGTTCCGGCGGGTGACCTGCGTTTTCCAGAGCCTCCCAGGCCACTTCCAGAAATTGCCGGTGCTGCGGGTCAAGGATCGCGGCTTCCTTGGGCGAGAAGCCGAAGAAATCGGCGTCGAAATCGGCAAAGCCGTCCAGCGTGGCGGCTGCGGGCACGTAGTTTGTCCGACGCAGCCGGGCAGGATCTTCGCCGGCGGCCAGCAGATCGGGCTCGGACAACCGGCCGATCGAACGGACGCCCGCAGCCAGATTGCTCCAGTACGTCGCCAGATCGGCAGACCCGGGCAAATGCGCCGCCATGCCGACCACTGCGATGTCGGTATCGCTGATCATGTCTGCCACAGGTGTCGCCGTCATGTTGCCCGTTTCCCGTCGTGCCCCGCCCCGTATCCGGAGACCACGGGCAAGTTCCGACAATTTAACGCATTTCCCGGGCGGGTCATACCCCAAGACCGACCCGCACCCGATCATGTCATCGGCAGAAACAATGCCACGTTAATGCCGCAATGCTGCCGCGAAGTCCGCCGGATCAAGGCAGCGCCGCCTACCAGAACCCCGCGCCATGGCCGCGCGCCATCCGGAATTGTGCCGATCCGTAGACAATCAGATCAAACCCGAAGGCCGTCAGCAGCAAGGGCCAGCGGGCAGGCCGCCGCCAGTCGGCCCGCATCATCCGCTTGACCGCGAAATGCACGGGCACATATCCGTCAGGCCAGCGGGGCAGTTCGGCGCGGATCACCCGGCCAAGCCATGCGTCATCGCCCGCCGCCCGCGCCAGTTCGGCCCGTCGCTGCCCGGCCGGCAGTCGGGACAGATGCTGAAAGCAGGCCAGATTGACCGCACCGCCGATGACGAGGCGCACCTGATGCCGGATCAGCGGGCCTATCGTCCGCTCGGAGGCATAAAGGTGATGCACCCCGTCCTGCCCGTCGATCCGCCCCAGATCTTCGGGATGCGTCAGCGCGTCGGTCAGCACCATCGCGCGCAGGAACCCGTCCTCGACCGGCAGGCCCGCCGGCAGGTGAAACCGCCGTGCCGCATCGGCGGGCATCGCATACAACTGCCCGCAGATCGCGGATTTCCAGTCGTCAAGCCCGCCGGTGGCCCGCGCGATCAACCGCTCGGTCGCGGTCAGACCCACCGGGTCGGCCACGATGTCCTTGACGGGACGGCTGCTGAGCACCTGCAGGCCGGGACGGTCGGCAAGCCCGTCGATCAGACGAGACAGCGCATCGGGCTGCGGCAGGGCAATGTCGGCATCGACGAACACCAGCACCCCCGCATCGGGTCGCACCAGGTCGTGCACGAAACGGTTCCAGGTGCGCGACTTGCCGCCCTCGGTCACTTCGGCAACCTCGACCCCCGGCACCGTACGCGCCAACGCCGCCGTGGCATCGCGGCAGCCGTTGGCCAGCACCAGCACGCGCACCGACAGATCGGCCCGGGTGTGCGCATCCTGTGCCATCAGGCCGGCCAGCATCGCGGCGATCCCCGCTGCCTCGTTGTGGGCAAAGATCCCGACATCGACCTGCCGCTGCATCAGATCACCGTCTTGCCGGACGGGGCCGCATGAAACCGCGCCGCAACCCGCGCCTGCGCCATCTGGCGGCGCTGCGCGGCCAGCGCCTGCGCATACCCCATCAGCGCCCCTGCCATCAGCCAGGTGAACGGGATCATCGTGGCATTGGGCAGCATGTCCACCATGTTCACCGCCAAAAGCAGCGCCACTGCAGCGGCATGCGCAGAAAAGTCGCGGCCGCCGCGCAGGGCCTCGACCCCCAGCAACACCAGCGGCAGCGCAATCAGCCCGAATTCGGCGATATAGCCCATCCAGCCGTAAATCCCCAGCACGATGATCCAGGCCCCGTCGGCAATCGTCAGCACCCGCCCGCTTGCGGGATCATGGATCATGTTGCGGGTATAGCCGCCCCAGCCGAACAGCGGCTTTTCCGCAGCGCGCGCCAGCAACTGCTCTTCGTTGTCGATGCGGAACGCCAGCGACAGGGCCCGCTCCGGGTTCAGTTGCATGGCAATCTCGACCAGGCGGTCCACCGGCACCAGTTGCGCCCCGCGCAGCAGCGGGTAGGACACTACCAGCACCGCCAGCACCGCCGCAATCCCGAATTGCCAGCGCCGCCCCAGAAACAGGATCGTCGGGGCCAGAGCCACCGCATACAGCATCGGCCCGGCACTCTTGCACGCCAGCAGAAGCAGGCTCAGATACCCGCAGGCCAGCAGATACCTGGGCCGCTGTTCGGCCGGGGCGGTGCGCAACAGGGTGCCCGCCGCCACCAGCGACATCAGCGCAAAGAACGCCACCCACAACCCGTGCGGCAAAAACACCACCGGGCGATAGCCGGCGCCGCGCACGGTCTGGAAGAAATCATGCTGAAAGAAACCGTAGACCCAGACGTTCATCTGCGGCGACAACTGCGTTTCGATCAGCATCGGCACCGAATAGGCAAACCCCGCCAGCATCAATGCCACCAGAATCGCGCGCATCGCCTCGGGTGTTGCCAGATACCACCGCGCGAGAAAGAACGCCGTCAGCACGATCGCCTGATTGGCCACAGCGGCGACCGAGTCGTACAGCGTGATGCCCGGAATATCGCCCGCCTCGATCCTGATCGGCTCGCTGTTGGTCAGCACCGTGGCAAACGGCGACAGCACGAACATCGCCATCAAGAGCCGCCCCACCCAGTTGCCCGGGTCAAACCCGATCCGGTCGCCCACCACCAGCAGCGCCAGCACCAGCGCCGCCAGATTGGGGATCGAGTCCTTGTCGAGGTCGGGCACCGCCGGCAGATTGATCGCCGTCAGCGGCGGCAACAGCAGATACCCCGCCAGCACGGTCCAGATCAGCGCCCGCGCCGGGTCAAGCCGAGTCCACAGCGCCCAGGCCACCAGGGGCCACAGGCAGATCATCAGATAGGCAAAGGCGTTGGGCGTGGGCAAGGGGCGGCTTTCCGCTGCTCGGACAGTCCTTTCTAGCACGATCGCGGTCCCCCGGCCATCGCGGCGGCAAACCGGGCGGGCAGATCACCCGTGTTCACCGGAAACAAATTGTCACCGGCAGGTCCTGTCTTTTGCCGCAAAAAAGCCCGATGATACCAGTAGGGAAGGCCGACGCATGGCAGGGTACAGCGGGTGCAGTTTCGAATCAGAACCCAACTGGTCAAGGTGAACGTCGGGGACCGCGCGGCGCTGATGGACCGGGTCCGGGCACGGCTGACCGCCGGGCAGGGTTTTGCGTTGGCCACCCTCAACCTCGATCATCTGGTCAAGCTGCACCGGTCGCCCGTCTTTCGCGCCGCCTATGCCGCGCAGGACCTGGTGGTGGCGGACGGACATCCGGTGGTCTGGCTGTCGAGACTGGCGCACCGGCCGGTGCATCTGGTGCCCGGATCCGACCTTGTGGTGCCGCTGGTGGCCGAGGCGGCGCGGGCGCGCGTGCCCGTGGCGCTGGTCGGCAGTACCGAGGCCGCCCTGCAGGCCACAGCACAGGCGTTGCACCTGGCTGTTCCCGGCGTCGACATCGCCTTGCGTTGCGCCCCGCCGATGGGGTTCGACCCCGAGGGACCGGAAGCGCGGCTTCTGTTGGCCGACCTCACGGCACACGGCATCGGGCTGTGTCTGCTGGCGCTCGGCGCGCCCAAGCAAGAGATCTTCGCCGCCCGGGGCCGCAGTCTGGCCCCGACCGTGGGGTTTGCCTCGGTCGGGGCGGGGCTGGATTTTCTGGCGGGCAGCCAGACCCGCGCGCCGTTCTGGATGCAGCGGCTGGCGCTGGAGTGGCTGTGGCGGATGGGGGCCGACCCGCGCCGGATGATCCCGCGCTATGCCGCCTGTGCCGCCTTGCTGCCGGTTCTGGCCGTGGACGCCCTGCGTCAGCGGCAGACCCGGTAGATCAGCCCGGCAAGACCGGAGGCGGCGGCGATGCCAGCAGCGCCGCCAGCGGTGCGGTCTGCCGCGCGACCGCCGCCTGCAGATCGGCCAGCGCCATCGGCTCGGACTTGACGAATTCGATGAACATCATGTTCAGGTTGTTGAACACCACTTCGCCGATATCGCGGGCGTTCACATCGCCGCGCGCCTGCCCCCGCCGCTGCATTTCGGCGATCAGGGCGCAGACCTGATCGGTCAGCAGGGCATCAAGCCGCGTAAAACGCGCCGAAAACGGCGAACCCGGATGCTCGATGCTGAGCGCCATCGCGATGCGCCACATCTCCTTTGACAGGTAGGTCAGCGCGTGGTCGACGTAGCTGTCGATCAGCCGGTTGAGCGCCAGCGCCACCGAGGCCGGCGGATGCGCGATCAGCGCCTGCCCCGCCGTCACCACCTCTTCGACCTCCATCGTGACGATGGCCAGCAGGACATCGCCCTTGCTGTCGAAATAGTTGTAGAACGTGCCGACCGACACCTGCGCCGCCGCCGCGATATCCCCGATCCGCGCTGCGGCATAACCGCCCTGCCGGAACAGGGCGCTGGCCGCCTGCAGGATGCGGTGAGTGCGGTCGGCTTTCTGTTTCTGGCGCAGGCCGGTCATCGGGGTGTCTCGCGCGTCTGGCGTTCGTAACCTGCCTGAATTTTGACATTGACTTCAAAAATGAATGAAACCCATAATTTTCGCAATGGCGGTCGTTCAAACGCGCCGGAACCCTGACATGGAGATGCTGATGACCCTTCGTTCCCTGGCCTGTTCGGCGCTGGCCTTGCTGGCCGTCACCCCCGCGCAAGCGCAAGAGTTGAATGCGCTGGTCTGGTGCGACCACAGCGACCCGGCCCTTGTCGCGCCGTTCGAGGCGAAATTCGGCGTCAAGGTGAACCTGAAGGAATATGAAGGCACCGCTGCCGGGTTGACGATCCTCGATCAGTCGCAGCCCGGCGACTGGGACGTTCTGGTGATCGACGCTGTCGATGTGGGCCGTGCGGTCGAGGCGGGCAAGCTGGCGCCGATCCCGGCCGAGGCGCTGCCGACCGCCGATTTCTTTCCCGAACTGGTGATGGCCGAGAACAACACGGTCGATGGCGTGACCTATGCCGTGACCGAGAAATTCGGCTACAACACCATCGCCTACGACAAGACCAAGGTGGATCCGGCCGACATGACCGACCTGGCCATGCTGACCTCGGGCAAGTATGACGGGCGCATCGCGATCTACGACTATTACCTGCCGGTCCTGGGCCTGCTGGCGATGGGGCAGGGCATCGCCACGGCCGACATCACCGCCGACACGCTCGGCAGTCTGAAAGCGCCGCTGTTCGCGCTGAAAAAGGCGTCCAAGCAGGTGTCGGATGTCGTCTCGGCGCAGACCGCACTGGCCACCGGCGAGGTCGACATCATGGTGGGCGGCGGCGAGTGGGTGACGGCCGTGCTGGCCGCCGACAATCCCAATCTGGACTGGACCATCCCGAAACAGGGCGGTCTGCGGTGGGCGCAGTCGATCGGCGTGGTGGCGGGCAGCACCCAACCCGATCTGGCGCTGGAATTCGTGAAATACATCGTCTCGCCCGAAGGTCAGGCGAAACTGGCAACCAGTGCGTGTTACTGGGGAATGCCCGCCAACGCCCGAACCGGCGAGGTGCTGACCCCGGACCAGAAAGCCGTGCTGCGGTGGGACGAGCAGGCCGACTTTCTGGCCCGGGCGCAACTGTATCCGATCCCCGATGCCGCCCTTGATACCGCGATGCAGGACCTGTGGACGGAAATGTTGCAGCAGTGAGTCTCGCCGCGCGCGACAGGCGGGTCGGCTGGGGGCTGGTGGCCCCAGCCCTGATCTGGACCTGCGCGTTCTTTGCCGTGCCGTTTGCCGCGATGCTGGCGCTGTCTTTCGCGCGAATGGAGGGGCGGGCCGTGGTGCCCGGCCTCGACCCCGGCAATTATGTGCGGTTCTTTTCGGAATGGGCGCTGTTCAAGGCGTTGCTGACCTCGCTGGAAATCACGCTGGTGGTCACGGTGGTCTCGGTCATGCTGGCCTATCCGCTGGCCGCGATCATCGCCTTTCGGGTGCCGCCGCGCTGGCAAAGGCTGGCGCTGCTGCTGGCGGTGCTGCCGTTCTGGACCTCGTATGTCGTGCGGTCCTATGCGTGGCTGCTGGTGCTGGGGCAGAACGGGGTATTGAACAAGGCCCTGCTGGGGGCCGGGCTGATCGCCGCCCCGCTGGAGATCGTGGCGACCCGAACCGCGACCGTCATCGGGTTCGTGCATTTCTTCGTCATGCTGCTGACCCTGACGATCTATGCCAATCTGGTGCAACTGTCGCCCAACTATGCCCGCGCGGCCCGTGACCTTGGGGCGGGCGGGGTTCAGGTGCTCTGGTTCGTCATCCTGCCCCTGACCCTGCCCGGCGTGGTGACCGGGGCATTCCTGACCTTTGTTCTGTGCATCGGCGACTACATCACGCCGCAGATACTGGGCGGAAACAACGACCTGACCCTGCCGCAACTGATCATGCTGCAACTGGGGCGGTCGGGGAACTTTCCGCTCGCCTCGGCCTTGTCGGTGGTGCTGATGGTGGTGGTGACGGTTGCCTATGCCGGCTCGGCGCGCTGGCTGCGGCTGGACCGGCTGTGATGCGTGGGCTGGGTTGGGTCTATCTGGCGGCGGGCTATGGGTTCATTCTGCTGCCTGTAGCCGTGCTGGTGGTGTTCTCCTTTCAGGACGGGCGGTTGCCGGTGCCGCCGTTTCAGGGGGTGTCGCTGAAGTGGCATGCGCAGGTGCTGTCGGACCGAAACCTGATGGCGGCGTTGGCAAACTCGGCGCTGGTGGCGGGGGTGTCGTCGGCAGTGGCGCTGATAATGGGGTTCCTTGCAGCGCACGGGTTGGCACGGGTGCATCTGCCGGGCTCGGTCTGGCTACGCGGGCTGCTGATGGCCCCGATGACGGTCAGCGCGTTGATCCTGGCACTCGGGTTGCTGACGCTGTTCAATCAGACCGGGCTGCGGTTGTCGCTGTGGACCGCCGGGGTGGGGCATGTCGTGTTGAACCTGCCGCTGTGCTTTGCAATCTGCTATGCCGCGATGGGCGATCAGCAAAAGGCCGCCGAACGCGCCGCCCGCGATCTGGGCGCCACCGAGGTGCAGGTGCTGTGGCTCGTATCGGCCCCGATGCTGGCCCCGGCGCTGCTGGCCGCGTTCTTTCTGTCGGTCACCTTCAGTTGGGACGAGTTCATCCTGGCGTTCCTGCTGACCCGATTCGACGTGACCCTGCCCGTCGAGATCTGGTCGATGCTGCGATCCGGCCTGTCGCCTGCAACCAATGCCGTGGGCTCGCTGGTGTTTGTGGTGTCGGTGATCGCAGTGGTGCTGGCCGAAGTCCTGGTCTTTGCGAGAAAGCGATGACCGCAGGCGTGTCGATCCAGTCCGTCAGCCAGAGCTACGGCACGACCCGCGTGCTGCACGAGGTCAGTCTCGACATTGCGGCCGGCGAGTTCATCGTGCTGCTGGGGCCGTCGGGCTGTGGCAAGACCACATTGCTGAACATCCTTGGCGGCTTTGCCGAGGCCGCGTCGGGCCGGGTGCTGATCGGCGGTCGCGACATGGCAGGGATCGCGGCAAAGGACCGCCCGACCACCACGGTGTTTCAGGACTATGCGCTGTTTCCGCACATGACGCTGGCGCAGAATGTGGGCTTTGGCCTGCGGATGCGGGGCATGGCCGGGCCCGCCCGTGCGGCGCGGGCGGCGGCGATGCTCGACCTCGTGGGCCTTGCCGGGCGCGGCGACCGCCGACCGCATGAGATATCCGGCGGTCAGCGGCAACGGGTGGCGCTGGCCCGGGCGCTGGCGGTCGAACCACAGGTGTTGCTGCTGGACGAGCCGTTGGGTGCGCTGGACCTGAAGCTGCGCCGCGCAATGCAGGGCGAGTTGAAGGCGATCCAGCGACGGGTCGGCACCACGTTCGTGCATGTGACGCACGATCAGGAAGAGGCGATGGCGATGGCCGACCGGATCGTGGTGATGAACGCCGGACGGATCGCCGACGAAGGCCCGCCCCGGCAGGTCTATCTGTCGCCGCGCAGTCTGTTCTCGGCCGGATTCATGGGCGAGATCAACAAGATCCCGCTCGACGGGGCGCAATCCGCGCTCGGCCCGCTGGCGTTGTCCGGCACCGGCCCGCGCGTGCTGTGCATCCGCCCCGAGGCGTTTGCCCCCGACGGTCTGCCGCTCGGCCCGGCGCGGGTGCTGGATGTGGCGTTCTTCGGGTCGCATGTCCGGGTGCAGGCGGCCCCGCTGGCCGCCCCCGATCTGCGGCTGGTGGTGCATCTGCCGCCAGCCGCGCTGCCGCAGGTGGGCGCTGTGCTGAACCTGTTCGCCGGCAGCCATGTGGTGCTTGACGCATGAGGCACGCGCAACCGCAGGACTGGTGGCGGGTCCGGCAGGTCGGCGACGACATCCGGCATATTGACGAGCCGCACATCCGCGAATTCTACCGCTGCAACGTCTGGCATGTCCGCGGGCGCGACCGCGACCTGCTGGTGGACAGCGGGATGGGCGTGGTCAGCCTGCGCGAATGGGTGCCGCTGGTGTCCGAACGGCCGCTGGAGGCCGTGGCGAGCCACACCCATTTCGACCATATCGGCTGTCACCACGAGTTTCCCTGCCGGTCGTGCCACGCCGCCGAGGCGCACCTGCTGCGCGCGCCGACCCGCGCCAACACCTTTGCCGACGTCTATGTCACCGACGAGATCTTTACCGCGCTGCCGCCGCTGCCCTACCACAGCGCCACCTATGCGGTCCGCGAGGCCCAGGCGACGCGGCTGCTGTGGGATGGCGACCACATCGACCTCGGAAACCGCAGCTTTGAGGTGATCCATACCCCTGGCCATTCGCCGGGCGGCATCGCCCTGTGGGAGGCGGCGACCGGCGTGCTGATCTCGGGCGATATCGTCTATGACGGGCCACTGATCGAAGGCGAGGGGCTGCGCGAACAGGCGCAGTATCACGCCTCGATGAAGCGGTTGCTGACCCTGCCGGTCCGGGTGGTGCATGGCGGGCATTTTGCAAGCTACGACGGGGCGCGCCACAGGCAGATCGTCGGAGATTGGCTGCAGGCGCGCGGCGGTTAGGGTGCTGCCCGCCCTGCACTTGTGCCAGCCGCCGTCGGGCCCCTGGTCCGTTGCCTGAGGGCGCCCGCCGCAAGGCTGCCGGCAGCCCCCTCCCGGCAAGTCGTGATCGGGCCAACCGTGACAGACCCTAGGCCTTTACCACATGCCCGCCCGAAAGCCCCCGCCGGGCAAACGCATTCCGGGTGTCCACGATCAGCCCCGACCAGCCCAGCAGGGCCGCATAATCCACCGCATCGTGGTCGGTCGAGATCAGCACCGCGTCATGCGCGCCAACCACTTCGGCGGTCAGGGGCACCGACTGCCGCCCCATCAGCGCCGTGTATTCGCGGGTGCGGGGTATCTCGGTCACATGCGGGTCATGGAACGACGCCTGCCCGCCACGCTCTTCGATCAACTCGATCAGCTTCAGCGACGGGCTTTCGCGGATGTCGGGCACATTCTTCTTGTAGGCCAGCCCGACGATCAGCACCCGGGCCCGGCTCAGCGCGCGGCCCAGACGGCGATCCAGCGCTTCGGCGAGCCGCCCCACCACATGCCGCGGCATCGCCGAGTTGATCTCTCCGGCCAGTTCGATGAACCGGGTCGGCAAGTCGTATTCGCGGCTTTTCCACGTCAGATAGAACGGGTCGATCGGGATGCAGTGCCCCCCCAGACCCGGGCCGGGATAGAACGGCATATACCCGAAAGGCTTGGTCTTGGCGGCGTCGATCACTTCCCAGATATCGACCCCCATCGCCTCGTAAACCACTTTCAACTCGTTCACCAAGGCGATGTTGACGGCGCGAAAGACGTTCTCGGTCAGCTTCACCGCTTCGGCCGTTGCGTTGGACGACACCGGCACCACGCGGGCCACGATGGCCCCGTAGAACGCCTGCATCAGCGCCAGCGCCTGTGGCCCGTCGCCCGCGATCACCTTTGGGATCGTCGAGGTGCTGAAGTCGCGGTTGCCCGGATCCTCGCGTTCGGGCGAGAATCCCACAAAGATCTCGTGCCCGGACCGCAGCCCGCCGCGTTCCAGAATGGGGCGCATCAGGTCATCGGTCGTGCCGGGGTACGTGGTGGATTCAAGCACCACCAACTGCCCGGGCCGCAGGGTTATCGCGATGGTCTCGCAGGTCCGCACAACATACGACAGATCGGGGTCGCGGTGCCTGGTCAGCGGGGTGGGCACGCAGATCACGATCACGTCGCACCCGGCCAGCCCTGCGAAATCGGTGGTCGAGGCGAACCGCCCGGATGCCGTTTCTGCCGTCAGCGCCGCATCGGACACCGCATCTATGTAGGAGCGGCCCGCTTCCAGCGCCAAGATCTTGCCCGGGTCGATGTCGAACCCGGTGACCGCAAAACCGGCGCGCGCAATCGTCATGGCCAGCGGCAGCCCGACATAGCCAAGCCCGATCACCCCCGCCCGCGCGCTCCGCGTCTGCAACCGGCCCTGCAGGGTTTCATAGGCAGAAGGGGCGTCGGTCATCGCAGGCTCCGTCACGGCGTTGCTGCCAGTTGCGACGCAGCCTTGCGGGCTGTCAAGCGACGCGGTTTCCGCCCGGAGCCTGCCCGGAGCCTGCCCGGTGCCCGCCCGGAGCCTGCCCGGAGCCTGCCCGGAGCCTGCCCGCGTCCGCCGGCACGGATCACAAACCCCGTGGACGGGTCTTCCAAGCTGCGCTACCGTCCGGCCATGCGGCCAATCCGGCCGGGCACCGAAGGGTTCCGCCAAGATGGTCACCGGCTCTGATCTGTTGCGGATTGAAGACCTGAACGTCGGCTTTGCGATGCTCGGCGGCCGGATCGAGGCCGTGCGCGGGGCCAGTCTGCGGGTGCTGCCGGGCAAGGTCACCGCGCTGGTGGGCGAATCCGGGTCGGGCAAATCGGTGATCAGCCAGGCGGTACTGGGCATCCTGCCCCCGAATGCCACGGCGGCCGGGCGCATCCTGTTCAACGATCCGGCCGGCCCCGGCACCCCGGTCGATGTTCTGACCCTGCCGCCCGACGGCCCCGAAATCCGCCACTTGCGGGGCCGGCGGATCGCCACGATCTTTCAGGAACCGATGACTTCGCTGTCGCCATTGCACACGATCGGCAACCAGATCGGCGAAGTTCTGGCCGTGCACGAAAGCGCCAGCGCTGCCGAACAGCGCAGCCGCACCCTCGAGATGCTGGGGCTGGTGGGCTTTTCCGACCCGCGCCGCGCCATCGACATGTACCCGTTCGAGTTGTCGGGCGGGATGCGCCAGCGCGCGATGATCGCCATGGCGCTGATCTGCCGCCCGGCGCTGCTGGTAGCGGATGAACCGACAACCGCGCTCGACGTGACCATCCAGGCGCAGATTCTGGAGTTGTTGCGCGAATTGCAACAGAAACTGGGCATGGCGATGCTGCTGATCACCCATGATCTGGGCGTTGTGGCCAATGTGGCCGACGAGATTGTGGTGATCTATCAGGGCCAGATCATGGAGGCGGGCCCGGCCCAGGCGATCTTCCGCACCCCGCAGCACCCCTACCTTAAGGGGCTGATCACCGCCGTTCCGCATTTCGACATGAAACCGGGTGAGCGGCTGAAATCCCTGCGCGAGATTCCGGTCAACGCGGGCAAACTGCTGGGCAAGACCGCGGCTGTCACCCCGCTGCGCCCGGGTGTGCTGCTGTCGGTGCGCGATCTGGTCAAATCCTATGCCACGCGCAAGAAGGGCTTCTTCGGGACCGGCGGCGAGGCTGCGGTGCGGGCTGTCGATGGTGTCAGTTTTGACCTGATGCGCGGCGAATGTCTGGGGCTGGTGGGCGAAAGCGGTTGCGGCAAGACCACGGTCAGCAAGATCCTGATGCGCGCCGTGACCCCGGATCAAGGGTCGGTCACCTATTTCGATGCCGACGGCGCGCATGACCTGCGCGCGGCCGAAGGGGCTGTGCTGCAACGGCTGCGCACCCGGATCCAGATGGTATTCCAGGACCCGGTATCGTCGTTGTCGCCCCGGATGACCGTGCAGAACATCCTGTCGGAACCCCTGGAGATTCACAACCGCGGCACGCCTGCCTCACGGCTGGAAACCGTGGCCACGCTGATGGAGGCGATCGGGCTCGACCGGCGGTTTCTGAACCGCTATCCGCACAGCTTTTCGGGCGGGCAGCGTCAGCGGATCGGCATCGCGCGGGCGCTGGCACTGGGGCCCGACCTGTTGATCTGCGACGAACCCGTCTCGGCGCTGGACGTGTCGGTGCAGGCGCAGATCCTCAACCTTCTGAAGGATTTGCAAAAGGACCTCGGGCTGACCTACCTGTTCATCTCGCACAACCTGGCGGTTGTGGACTACATGGCCGACCGCATCGCGGTGATGTATCGCGGGCGGATCGTCGAACTGGCCCCGCGCGCCACCCTGATGCGGACGCCGGTGCATCCCTATACCCGGTCGCTGCTGGCCGCGGTGCCGTTTCCCGACCTCGACCGGCCGCTGGATTTCGCGACGTTGCAGAAAGGCATCGCCAAGGACACGTCGGACTGGCCAACGGCGTTTCGCGATGATGGTCCCCGGCATGCGCCGCTCGATCTGGGCGGCGGGCATGTCGTGCTGGCCCGTCCCGACGCGGCGGCGGCCGACCTTGTCGCGTGACCCCGCGCGCCGAATGACCCCGGCGCGGCTGACCATCCCGGCCGCCCTGGGCAAGGATTGTAAACCCGCAGCACACCCGCTATTGCGTCGGCCTGACAGATGCGGCCCTGTCAGGTCTGCAGGAGCGCCGCAAACCGCCGGCTGCGCCCACCCCGGAAACCGGAGCCAACTGTGACCCTTCCCCCGCGATCACGACTCCGACCCCGACTCCGACTCCGACTCCGGCCCCGCCCGGCCGACCGGCTGCACGCCCGCAAGGACGCATGAGCCATGCCGCGCCGCTTTGAAGCCGCCCGCATCCTGATGTATTCCCATGATACCTTTGGTCTGGGGCATCTGCGCCGCTGCCGCGCGATTGCCCATTCTCTGGTCGAGGATTTTCGCGGGCTGAACATTCTGATCATGTCCGGTGCGACGATCGCCGGGGCCTTCGACTATCGCAGCCGGGTCGATTTCGTGAAAATCCCCAGCGTCATCAAGCTGCGCAACGGCGAGTATACCTCGCTCGCCCGGCATATCGACCTCGCAGACACCCTGACCATGCGGCAATCCATCATCCGGCACACCGCCGAGACGTTCAAGCCCGACATCTTCATCGTCGACAAGGAGCCGATGGGCTTGCGCGGCGAGGTCGAGGCCACGCTGGAGTTGTTGCATGGACGGGGCACCAAACTGGTGCTGGGGCTGCGCGAGGTGATGGACGCGCCGCACCTGCTGGATGCGGAATGGAAACAGCGCGACGTGATGCAGAAGATCGGGCATTACTATGACGCGATCTGGGTCTACGGCCCGCCCGATTTCTATGACCCGCTTGTGGGCCTCGACGTACCGCCCGAGGTGCGCGCCAAGATGACCTTCGTGGGTTTCCTGCAGCGCTCGGTTCCCGCCGGCGAAGATACCGGGCATCGCCCCGACGGCGACTATCTGCTGGTGACCACGGGCGGCGGCGGCGACGGAGCGGAACTGG
>Ga0105044_10000209_pt1 | contig 68218 bp, 69 predicted proteins | sample MAT01_FD_78092 | JGI IMG/M metagenome (GOLD analysis project Ga0105044, IMG submission 78092) | Freshwater microbial communities from Lake Fryxell liftoff mats and glacier meltwater in Antarctica - MAT-01 | ecosystem: Environmental > Aquatic > Freshwater > Ice > Liftoff microbial mat | place...
AATACTTCGCGCTCTAACTCAAAGCGACGATAACGCCGCTCGATTTTGCCGAGGTATTCATCCTCTTCACCGGTGAGGGCGCGACCCAGTTTGTCCTCGATGACTTCGGTGAGTGATTTCTGCCCGATCTCATTGGGGGCCTCGGGCAATTCCCCTTTGCGGGCGATCTTCTCAAGCATGGTCGCGTAGAGAGCGGCCCGGCCGGAGTCGCTCTTTTCATCCGCCTGACCGGTCCACTCATTGCCCTGCAATTGAATGCGAACGCGGCAAGCCCATGGCCCGTCCTCGACCCGTCCCTGAATGAGGAGATGATTTCCGAAAATCTGAGTTACCCCGCCCTCGTCGTGGAGGCGCTGCCCTTCTTTTTTTTCGTTCTCGGAGAATGCGTTCAGAAAATCGAGCGTCGCGCGATCTACGTTCATACAGGGGGGAAAGAGAGGAGGAGGCGGAAGCGCCGGGGTTTCAGAAGGGCCGGTAACTTGGCCCAGAGTGAGGGGGGCGTCAACCTTGGCGCGTCTGATACGATCAGCAGGCCACAGTCACTGCGACACCCCACAAAAAAACCTCCGGGGAGAGACCCACGGAGGTTTGTTCGTGAAGGCGATCAGTGGTCACTCACCCGGCTCAGGCCCGGCGGTAATGTTGCAGCATGATCTCTTCGTTGAGACGAAGCTTTGACTGGACTTCCTTGACCACGTTCGTGTCGGCTTGGAAATGGAACTGCACGAAGTAACCGTGGGTCTGCTTGGCGTGGTTCGGATAGGTGAAAGCCTTGCGACCGATCCGGTCGATTTGCTCCAGCTTGGCTCCGTTGGATTCCAGTTCTTTGGAGATGCCGGTGACGAGAGACTCGATGCCCTCTTCTTTGGTCTGGAGATTAAGGATATAGACTCCTTCGTATTTGCGTTTCATGTTGCGATCTTCGGTCTGTTTGGGATAAGGGAACATCTCACCAGCTTGGTCGGGACGAAGCGCCGCCCGTGACCGGAGAGAATCAATCAGCCCGACGATTGAAGCGATTCATGGCCGCTGCGAGACCGTCGGAGAGCACGCAATTTACTCCATCTGCGGCAATCGCGAGCATTTTTTCCGCTTCAGGCCATTCCTCGGGGGAAAAACGCCCCAAAACATGCTCGACCAGACCTCCTTCATGTCCTGCATCGCGACTTTCCCCGATGCCCATGCGCAAGCGGGCGAAGGACTCCGTCGCAAGGGCGGCGAGCATGGACTTGATGCCGTTGTGACCTCCGGCCGAACCTTCCGCGCGGAAACGAAGCCGACCGAATGGGAGGGCGATGTCGTCATAGACCACGAGGATTTGGTTGGGGTGGAGCCCTCGTGAGCGAGCGATCCGGGCCACTGCCGTGCCGCTGAGATTCATGTAGGTAAGCGGTTTGGCCCAACAGACCCCTGCCCCATCAACGGCGATTTTGGCTTTGAGTTTGCTCTCCCGCTGCCATTTCACTCCCCTTTGCGAGACCATCAAATCGACCAGCTCGAATCCGATATTGTGCCGGGTGCGCTCGTATTCCGGCCCCGGATTGCCCAATCCGACGACGAGGCGGATGCCTGGGCCGATCTCTGAAGGCGTCACGGGATCGGCGGGAGAAAAGAATCGGTCAAGGAGGCTCACGGCGGTCAATAAGGCCTTTTCTGGCGGGGTTTCAAGCGTGTCATACCCGGCGACGAGCTTTGACTTGTCTTCGAGAGGATGAATTGTTGGCAGGGTCGCCCCTTGTCGTCTAGGTTGAACGCCGCCTCATGAGTGAAATTGGAGAAGTCAGCACCCAGCGACTCAGCATCGCCCGTCCCGGAGCCCCTTTTGTCTTTTGCGATGGTAGTTCGCTCGACCGCGTCGAACTCGCCTACGAAACCTACGGATCGCTCAATGAGGATCGTTCGAACGCGATTCTGTTGTTTCACGCCTTTTCCGGAAGCCATCATGCGGCCGGTTACAACCCCGGTGAACCCGGCCAGGAGCACTGGACCCGCGAATGCGAAGATGGCTGGTGGAATCTCTTCATCGGTCCCGGCAAGGCGCTCGATACGGAAAAATACTTCATCGTCTGCGCGAACTACCTCGGCGGTTGTTACGGCACGACCGGGCCCCTCTCCATCGATCCGTCCACCGGGCGCCGCTGGGGCGGCCGTTTCCCCAGTGTGACCGTCAATGACGTGGTTCGCAGCCAGGCCCTCCTGCTGGACGGACTCGGCATTGATCGATTGCTGGCGGTGGTCGGGCCTTCCACCGGAGGACTCGGCGCGGTCTGTTTCGCCACCCTCTATCCCGACCGGGTCCGCCAGGTCATCCCCATTGCTACGGGCGTCCGGACCACGGTGCTGAACCGGATCTTCCTGCTCGAGCAAATCCTTGCGATCGAGAACGATCCCCGTTTCGCCGGAGGGGAATACTACGAGAGCGGCGCTCCCGAGACCGGACTGGCGCTGGCCCGCATGATCAGCCACAAGACCTTCGTCCACCTCGATGCGATCGAGCGGCGGGCCAAAACGGATGTCGTCCAGCCCGAGGCTCGGTTTTCCTGGTATCGTGCCCATGATCACGTGGAGAGCTACATGCTCCATCAAGGCAAAAAATTCACCGACCGTTTCGACGCGAACACTTACCTGCGGATCTGCGAGATGTGGAGCCGCTACGACCCCCTTCGTGAGACCGGTGCCGAAGATCTCCGCAGTCTTTTCACCCGGTCCCGCGAGGCCGGGCATCACTACCTCGTTTTCAGCATCGACGAAGACTATTGCTTCTATCCCGAGGAGCAGGCCGCCCTCGTGGATGGTCTCAAACAAGCCGAGGTCCCCCTCCTCTTCCTGACTGTTCATTCGGAGAAAGGACACGACTCCTTTCTCCTCGAACCCGAGCTCTACACGCCTCACATCCAGGCCGTTTTGCAAAATGCCAGCGATGCGGCTCAACTCGCGACGAGTATGGTTTGAGTGGCGATTTCCTCGCAGATCGTTTTCTGGACTCGGTGAAAAATCTTACGGAAATTGTTCAAGCGCCGGTTGATCTTTTGAATTCGCCCCGCTAGTCTCCGCACATGGTCCGTCACAGTGTATTTTTTTGGCTCGATGAGTCGCTCACCGCAGAACAAAAGAGCTCCTTCGAGGAAGGCCTCGGTTCTCTCGCGGTCATCGATGCAGTAGCCTCGGGGCGTTTCGGCACCGCCGCAGCCACTCCCGAGCGTTCCGTCACGCACAATCACTTTGACTATTCCCTCTTTCTGGAATTTGAGTCTATCGAAGATCACAATGCTTACCAAATCCATCCCGATCACGAAGCTTTTGTGGACGCCTACCGGCCCTGGTTCCGCGAGGTCCGAGTTTTTGACACCGAGTTTTGACCGCCTACGTGGATTTTCTCCTCCACGTGGATTTTCTTTTAGACAATCGCTCTCCGCCCCACACATTATTCCGAGAATGTTATGCAGTTGGAAATTCTGAACTCCTCGAAAGAGACCCTTGATTACGAATTCCATGGGGATCCATCGGATACCTCGGTCCTCGTGATCATTGGCCATGGCGTCACCGGCAATAAAGATCGGCCCTGGGCCATCGGATTGGCGGAAGCGCTCGAAAAGGCCGGGTTCAATGCCCTGCGCTTCTCCTTCTCCGGCAACGGCAAATCGGGAGGGAATTTCGCCGACTCCACCATTACCAAGGGCATCAAGGATCTCAAAGCGTTCGTCGATGCGGCGGACGACGAGGGCTACACCCGGATCTGCTACGTCGGCCACAGCATGGGGGCCGCCGTAGGTGTACTCAGCGCGGTTAAGGTCGAACGCATCGAGTTGCTTGTCTCCCTCTCCGGCATGGTTTATACCCAGAAATTCGTGGAAACCGAGTTTGGCGACCAAACGCCCGGCTCCGGCTGTATGTGGGATATGCCCGAGTGCCCGCTCTCCCAGGCATTCGTCGATGACATGAAAAAAATCGACAACCTCCTCGGGAAAACCGAGAAGATCGAAGTCCCCTGGCTCATCGTTCATGGCGATGCCGACGACGTGGTTCCGGTCGAGGACGGCAAAACGATCTATGCCAACGCCTACGAGCCGAAAGAACTCGTTATCCTTCCCGGAGTGGACCACGTCTATAGCGGCGACGGACTCGCCCTGATGACTGAAGCGGTCGTCTCCTGGATCAAGACCCACCACAGTTGATGGACCCGGTGGAGGATACCTCCCGATCGGAGGGTCCCCTTATCGTCGGACTGGGGATGTCCATCCTCGATCATCTCATCGAAGTGGAGGAGTTTCCCCGTCGCACGGGAGTGACTGCCTCTCGGGGATCTAACCTTATGGGAGGCGGTCCCGTCGCCACCGCCCTGTGCGCGGCAGCGGCCCTCGGAGCTCGGGTCACCATGCTGGATCGTTTGGCAGACGACTGGCGGGGCGACCTGCTTCGGGCTGAATACCGGACCCGGGGCGTCGATATCGAGCACCTCAAAGTCCATCCCGGAGGACGCTCCAGCATGGCCACCGTGATGGTCCGCCGCCGCGATGGGGAACGTCACATCATCTACGAAGTCGGTGATTCTCCGCCGCTCACCTCCGACGATTTGCCCGAGGCAACGCTGCGCCAAGCCGCCTGGCTGCACATGAACGGTCGCCATCTTTCCGCCTGCCTCAGCGCGGCTCGCCACGTCCGGGCGGGCGGCGGACGGGTCTCCTTTGATGGCGGGGCCAACCGCTACGAAGCCGCCACCGAGGCGCTCTATCCCTGGATCGATGTTCTGGTAGTGGCGCGAGACTACGCGGAACGCCTCGCCGAGAGCCTTGACCGCCACACCCAGCTGCAACATCTCGCCCGCTGGGGTGCCGAGCTCGTCGGCATCACCGATGGAGCGCAGGGGAGCTGGTTCGCGACTTCCGACGGCGAGCCATTTCATCAAAAAGCCTTTGCGGCCGGCCCTGTCCGTGACACCACCGGCTGCGGCGACGTCTTTCACGGAGCACTCCTTTTCGCCCGTCAACGCGGCGATGATTGGCACTCCTGCGCCCGCTTTGCCAGCGCGGCGGCCGCGTGGGCGGCGACAGCTTTGGGAGGAAGGGGCCATCTGCCGAAAGCGGCCGAGGTCGAGGCGCTCATTGGTCCGCCCTTGTGAATCAGTCACTTGCCGCAAGAACCGGATTAAGCCTCAGATTTTCCGCGTTTTGCACTTGACCGGACACCCTGACATTTCATACGCTCATGAAATAAAGCAGGGTGCTGCGGCCCCTACCCTCATCAACCAACCTTTATGAAATCTCCCCGTTCCAGTGTCCGCTCTTCGGCATTCACCTTGATCGAACTTCTTGTGGTCATCGGCATCGTTGCAATCCTCGCAGCCCTCCTGGTGCCCGGTTTCACCAAAGTGAAGACCTTGGCCGAAGCCGCGAAATCCGTTTCAAATCTGCGGAACGTCGCCCTGAGCACAGTTTCATGGAGCGCGGACCACGGCAACAAACTGCCCTCCCCCCAGTATCCCGGAGGGATCGAAGTCCCCTCGGGAACCAGCGAGGACGATGTGTTTCCCAAGTATTGGAACTTGGCGGAGTCGGGGCTTTGGCTCGATGGGGTGATCTTCGGCATTTTGTATCTGGAGGAGCAAGCCCGCCGCAAAGAAGAGGAGGCGGAAGAAAATGGCGAAAGTGCCGAGGAAGGTGACGGAAGCAGCACCTTCGGCTACAAAATCGACGAAAAAGGAACTCATCTTCGCGGCACTCTGTTTGAGAGCGCCCAATCAGTGAAAAAAAACAGCTCCGAAACCGATTGGCACCGGCATTCCTACGCGATGAATGCGAATCTCCAATACGACCGCATCTACGACAAGATCGAATCCACCGACCCCTACCTGACGGAGAAGACCCTCACGAACCTTCCTTTCTCGCCCAATGCCATACTCTTCATCGACTGCATCGAAACGAACGTGATCCGCTTCGAGGATCGTCAGATGGTCGTTGATGCGATCAATGAACGCTGGGCCGGGGGCAAAGGGATCGCAGCCTACCTTGACGGCCACGCCGACCGCATCTCCGAAAGCGACATCCCGGCAGAAGACCCCGAAACGAACCGCGATTCCAGCCGCTTCTGGCGGGGGGTCGATCCAAAGCGTCCTGACAACTGATTCGCCAACTCAAGCCTCGACTGGCGCATTTGCCTTGTCATACGCCTCACGCGCGAGGCGACGGGCTTCGCTGACGGCGAAGGTGCAGGCCTCCGTGCAGATCAGCGGAATCGCAGATCCGTGGACGCGGAGACGAGCCACTGGAGAAGACGAGGCGATCGGCCACGCGATCTTGCGCAGGCACCCAGGCGAGCAGAGTTCGCGCATGAGCTGATTCGCCGCATGATCTGAGAGTGCCCCGGCGAAGCGATACATCCCGGTCTGCCGGTCGAGTGTGTCCCGCAGCGGGACGGGATCGAGTTGACCATTCAGGTAGCGCAAAGTAGTCGCCACGGAACCGGGATACACCGCGTCGAGATGATCGAGCAACTCACCGAAATCGGCACAACGAACGAACCAGCCACCGCGCAGAGTCGGTGCGGTGCGGAGGGGCCGATACTCTCCCGCATCGGACCATTTTCCAAACTCGCGCAAAGCCGGAGCCCCGCAAATCTCGACGAGGTCAGACCGATCCGCATCGCAGGAGTGGCACATCATGATCGGGCCGGTGTCGGCCCGAACCAGGAGCAGTTCTCCGAAACGCACCGAGGACCCCGGTGGCAGAAACCCTTCGAGAGAGTCGCGCAAGTTCATGACAAATGAGTGGTGTTGAACGCCATGACTTGATCCAGAATCACCGTGGCCATGGCGGGATCCGTGCCGATGGCGGAGCTGTAATAAACGGTGCGTCCTTGCAGCGATGTCGGATTGCGTCGAAAGACCTCCTGCTGACTGGCGGCGGCGGTGGGATTTGTCTCAAGCCCGAGGAGCACCGGGATATCCTGATAACTGTGGAGGCCGTCGGCAATGAAAAACGGCACCACCACCACCGTCGGGAAGCGGGTCAAAGTCGCCCAATCGGCCACGAAGGGAGCCTCCTCCATGTAGGCATCCAGCACTTCGCCGAAGCTCTCTCCCGCTTCCTCCCAGGCCGAAATGGCCGCGACTTGGGCTTTGATCGCCTCGGTGGATTGCTTGTTCAAATTCGTGCCGTGGCCAACGATGATGAGTGACACTTCGCTCAAGGTCAGGTCGCCGGGCAAAAGATCGCGGGCTCGCTGCACCAGCAGTTTTGTCATCGTGGGATGAATTCCCACCGGATCACAATAATGGACGAGATGTTCCCCCACCTCAGTGGTCGGGCCATCCAAGCCAAGCTCCCGTGGGAGCACTTGGCGAGTGAAATAGCCTTCGCTGATGAAATTCGGCACGGCATAGACCTCGCGTTCCTCGATCATGGACCAGACTTGGCGGAAGCTGGGCTCTTCTTTCCAAAAAGCGCAATAAACTTTCGAGAAAGGGCCGCTCGTTTGCAGGGCATCCGCCAGTTCCCAGGAAGGCTGCGATGAATCGGGATTCTCGGTCGAACCGTGAGCGAGAATGAGCAGGGCGCAATCGGAGGGAGGAGAAGGCATCGGAAAAACAATTACGCAGGAGCCCCTAAGGTCGGACGCATCCGGGGGGGCACGCAAGCCAGAATCGAAGGGATTTCACAGAAGCGGGCCATTTAATTATTTTAGATTGCTTTATTTTTTATAAAATCTAAGTTATTCAGGATTTTGGCGATTCCGCCCCATGAAACGAACATTGCATATTTTGGCCTTGTGTTGGATGAGTTCGGTCGCTCTTGCTCCCTCTCTCTGCCTTGCCCAGACAGCCGCCCAGACCCCGGCTCAACCTTCGGCGCTGGCGGCCATCGACCTCTTCCTGGCTTCGTCTTCCGAGGGGCGCAAAGAAACGATTTACGGTGTGGTCGGATTTTTTGGACAACCGGCTCCACCGCAATGGCTCATCCTGACCGATGCCGGAAGCAACGCCCGCAGCCTTCGTGAATCGGTCGTGACCCAGGCGGGCGTGGTCGCCGAGCGGAAGTTCCGACGCCAGCCGAAGCAGGACCTCCCCGACATCCCAATGCCGCGCGCGGCCCTCAAAATCGACTCTGGAGCGGCGTTTCGCTCGGCCGAGGCGGAAGCTCGGCAACAGAAAATGGCCTTTGAGTCGGCCCACTATCAACTGCGATGCCGGGAGGCCGGCCTGGAGCCGGTCTGGATGCTCAACCTGCTCAACGCGAACCACGTCTCCATCGGAGTGGTCTATGTATCAGCCGTCACCGGAAAGGTGCTCCGGACGTCCTGGCCCGGCAAACCGACGAGTCCCGCTCGGACGGGCGCTCCGGCCAGCGCTCCCGCAAATCCTCCGACCAATGGTCCCGTCACGGCCCCCTCGACGACTCCGGCCGGGCCGCCCGCTGGCATCACGGAAGCCCCAACCCAACCTGTCCCGCCGCGAGCACCTGCCCGACCCGCACCCGACTACGGTATCCCCGATCCACCTTCTTCAACGACCTCGACCACGGCTCCACCAGCGATCACCGTGCCGCCGATTCTCCCCTCTCCTCCACCTTTGTCGGCTTCGGCGGACCTGTGAAGCCCTTCGCGACCCTCACGCCCCCACAAACGGACCCGTCACCGCCAGGGTGATCCCCGGAGTTTGGATGTTCAGGAAAAGGGTCGAGCCATCGGGGCTGAAACAGACCCCGGCCAGCTCGCTGTCGTTGCTGGCATTGCGGGCGAAGGAGTAGAGATCGCCCTCGCGGGTCACCCCGCGCAATAGGTTGGTGCCGGTCCCGTCTTCGCAGATGAAAAGATGACCCGAGGGCGCCACGGTCACATTGTCTCCGTTTTTGAGAAGGGCGGTGTCGTTCGGTTCGAGATAGAGCTCGACATGTCCGGGGGCCTCGGCTTCCCCGGCAGTGCCCTCAGCGGAACTGGGGAAATAACGGAAAATCTGGCCGCTTAGATTTTTTCCACCATCGGTGCAAGCCCAGTAAATCGACGCCTCATCGACCACTCCGGGAGCAGCCCACCACATGCCTTCGCCGCGGGAAAAGATCACCGCACCCGCCGCGACGGCCCGAAGCCGGAGATCATCGGCGGGGGTATCGACTTCATCGAGATCGATCCAACGGGCCGCGAGGCGCTCGCGGATCGGGAAGCTGCCGGTCCCGCCGGGCCAATTCCGGGTGTCTTTGCCCGCGCCATCGACCAAACCGAGCGCCTGGAGACGTCCGCCCGCCGTCAGCTTGTCGGGTTGATCGGGCAGGAATCGATAGATCACCCCGTCGTTGCGGTCCTCGGTCAAATACATGATTCCCGTGCGCGGGTCGATCGCGATGGCCTCGTGCCGGAAGCGCCCGAGAGCCTTGAGTGGCTCCGGTTTCACCAATCCGATTTCTGCCCGGGCCGGCACTTCGAAACAATAACCATGATACACCCCCCATTGAGTGGTCATGTCGGCGGGCTCTTCGCAAGTGATCCAGCTCCCCCACGGGGTAGTGCCGCCCGCGCAGTTCCGATCCGTGCCAATGAGGCTTAGATACTGACTGGTGAGGCTTTGCGTTTTTTGGTCGTAAACCAGAGTTGTGGTGCCCCCGACGAATGGCTGGGCACCGAAGCGCCCCGCGTCATAGACCATCGCTGGATCCATGCCCTCGGGGAGGCGACTGTTGTCATCGAAGGGCCCCAAGGTGAATCCCGAGTGCCCGATCTCATGGTTGCGGACGAGGGCGAGGCGATCGGCACCCAAGGCGAAAGCGGCCATGCCATCGAACTGGCCGGGGACTTTAAAGCCGTCGATCATCCGATCCCCGGTGCGCGAAAGCACCGTGTAGCGGAAGCCGACCGGCAGGTCGAGCAGCTTCGCGGGATCCCGAACCAGCGGGCCATAGGGGCTGACGGGTGCCGCACTGGCCCCCGCGAGATGGCGTTGCAAACCAAGGAATCCGGCTCCGACGGCGGAAGCTTGAACGAGAAAGGCTCGGCGGGAATGGTTCATGGGGGTGTGATTGGGTATGCCGGAAAAGTAACGCGGCAGAGCGAACTCCGCACCTTCCTTTGCGTTACGGAAACGTGCCGACAACCCCATTCAGAGCCCCACCCGTCGGAAAAGCTCATCGAGCGGCAGTTGCAGACCGATGTAGAAATCGCCAAACTCCCCATAGAGCGCGCTGACCTCGTCGAAACGCATCTCATAGACGATCTCCTTGATGTCCTGGGTGTTGTGGGAAAACAGCGTCACTCCCCACTCCGATTCGTCGAGCCCAGTCGATCCGGTGATGAGCTGACGTACCCGCCCTGAGTAAGTCCGGCCCACCTTGGCATGGCCCAGCATGAGGAGTCGTCGGCTTTCAAAGTCGAGGTGATACCAATTGTTCACCTCCCCGCGCCGCTTCGCCATGGGGTAGAAACAGAAAACCGGCCAGTCGGGCATGTTCGGGTAGAGGCGGTCACTGTTGTATTTTTTCATCCGCGCCTGGAATTCCTCCATTTTCGCGCTGTGCTCCGGAGTGCCTGCGACGAGGCCGTCTTCATCAACGATCTGCTTCGCGTAGAGTTCGGCAGTGGTCGTGTATTCGCTCAACTCCGTCATACTCAGGTAGCTATAGACGGGGGTGAGCACGTCGGGACCGAGGGAACGGGAGAGACGTTTTTCGAAATCATTGGCTTGGTGGAGGTCGTCCGTCAGGAGCATGAACCCGATGTCCGCCTTGGGCGTGACCATGGAGAAAGTCAGGAGCTGGGTCGAGGGCGTGGACCTGATCTCCTGAACCAATCCGGATAGGTGGGTCTTCGACTCAAGCTTCTCCTCGTCCGTGTAGAGCGACCACTGGGGATGCTCCAAATGATAAAAAAGATGGATCACATGCCAGCCCTCGCGGGGGATCACGCGGTCGGAATCATCGTCGGATGGAGCAGGAGAGTGGGGGTGCATAAGTCGGGGGAAAGAGGAGGCGTCGGCGGCGCGCCAACGGATAGGAGCAACAAGCCAACGAAATCGGTTGCGTCCACCCAAATAAATTCTAGTTTTTCAGAGGATCTCCTTTTCCAATCCCTCTATTCCCATGGCCGAACTCGAAGACCGCTACGCCGACAATGTGACCGGCGAATTTTACGTGGACGATCAATGCATCGACTGCGACCTCTGCCGCGAGACCGCTCCCGACAACTTCACCCGCAACGACGACGGGGGATATTCCTTCGTCTTCAAGCAGCCCACCACTCCAGACGAGCGGGCTCTCTGCGACGAAGCGATGGAAGGCTGTCCCGTCGAAGCGATCGGGAATAACGGCGCTTGAGACTTGTGCGGGGGCCGGGTATCCTAGGGAGTTCCATGGCCGAGCGCAAACGACCCGCCCCCACCCTCCGCGAGCGGAGCCTTGCGTCTTGGCGCGGCTATGAGGAGCCGGCCGACCTGAGCCGTTACCAGCACGACATGGCCGAGGCCGTCGCCCGGACCATGAAAGGGCTGGGGTTCAATGATCGCTTCCACGAGGATCAGATCTTTTCCGCGTGGAGCGAAGTCGTCGGAGATTTCATTGCGGCCAACGCCCGACCCACCAAATTGGAGCGAAGCGTCCTGACCATTCAGGTGCTCAATTCCTCGGTGCACTACGAGATGGAGCGCATGAAGTCCACCATCCTGGCCAAGATGCAGGATCGTTTCGGGAAAAAGAACATTCGTGAAGTGCGCTTTCGCCTGGGCTGAGTCCTCCGCCGCCCATGTCCGATACCATCATCCTCCGCCGTCTCCGCCTCGTCACCACCATCGGCGTGCCGCCGGAAGAGCGGAACCTCCCGCAAACCGTGGCCGTGACTGCGGAGATCGAGATGAAACACTCGTGGCAAGGCCGCGGCGATGATCTCTCCGCCACCCTCGACTACGCCGCCATCGCGCAATGCCTCCGCGAGGTCGCCGCTCGAGGAGAGAGGCAGTTGATCGAGACCCTCGCCGAGGACTTGGCTTCCGCGATTCTTCAATATGATGCCGTCGCGCGAGTAACCCTCGAAGTGGAGAAATATATCCTGCCCGACTGCGAAGGCGTGGCGGTTTTGGTAGTGCGGAGCAGGTAGGCTCGAAACATCCAAGCCCAACGAGGAGCCTGTCGGACTTAGCCTGCCCGGCTGCGAAACCATGGATTTCGGCCCGAATCCCCCCTTGTTTTCGTCATTCGTGTTCACTCTCACCGAAACGGATTCACCACCGTAACGCCCCCGTAGTTCTGAACATCACTCAGATCTTCTGAAAAAACGACCTCGCAATCCGACAGCCGCGCTGCTTCGATAATCGCCCTCACCCCAGCCTCTCCACCAACTCCCCCCGCTGCTCCGGGAGCCTCCCGCAGGCCTCGCCGATTGCCGCAAACGGTTCGATCCCTTCGCCATCGAGGCCCAACATCTCGGCGAGCTGCTTTTCAAAATGCCTCATGGCCCGGCGGTCGGCGGCTCCGGCCTCCAGATAGTCCAGACCGCGCTCAAGCAAATCGGCGAGATCCGGCACTGGCGTGGACGGCTCGGCGACGAGGTCGATCAGGCGGACAAAATAGGAAGCCATCAACGTCTGCAAGTAGCTCCGTCGCAGTCCGAGCCGGGGTCGTTCAAGGATGAGGTCCTTGAGGGTATGGAGATCACCATTTCGGGCCGGATGGATCTCCACCTCACAGAAATAGAAAAGATCCAGTTTCCCGGCAAAGGGGCTGGTCGGACGCCGCGCTCCTTTGGCCACCGTCTTGATGATGCCCTCCTCCCGGGTACACCAGTGCACGATCAGGCTGGTATCGGTCAGCGGCGTGCGCCGGATCAAAGTGCCTGAGGCTTTCATGGTTCGGCAGTTACGAGGACAAGAGGCTGAACATACTCCACCGATTGCGGGGAGCCTCTTGATTCGTGTTCATTCTTGCCGATTCGTGGTCAAAATCATTTCACTGAACAAGTTTGCAAAACCAGGACTCAAGAAGCTTTACGCCCGCGGAGTTTCAAGAATGAACACGAATCTCTTTGCTCTGCCAACTCGGCAAATCTCCACGCAGCCCCGATCCTACGAACGTCTTGGACGAATTGATACACCTGAACTTGCCATTCTCCAAATCTGTGGCACAGCTTCCATTCCCCATCGCACCCGGTGTATGAAAGAGGAATTGCAAGCGATCCAGACTGACACGTTGCAGGCCCGACTCTCCGAGTTGCGCCGGTATCTTTGACTTCACGAGACTGGAACGGGAACTCGAAGCCAACGAGCTTGAGATGAATCTCCAGGAGTTTTGGGAGAACAAGGATCGTGCCCAGACGAAAATGGCGGCGGTCGCGGTTCTCAAAAACAAAGTCCTCCCGCTCCGAACACTGCAGAGTCGCATCGATGACCTCGGCGTGCTCGTCGAGATGGCTGAGGAAGAGGGCGGAGCTGACGCCATCACCGAAGTTCTTCGCGAAGTCGTCGGCATCGAAAAGGAACTGGAGCGGATCGAACTCCAGGTTTTGCTCAGCGGTCCCCACGATGCCGAACCGGCCTTCGTCGCGATCCACGCGGGCGCCGGCGGCACGGAGGCCTGCGACTGGACGGACATGCTCGTGCGGATGTATCAGCGCTGGGGCGCGCAACAGGGCTACAAAGTCGAAATGATCGACGTGCAGGAAGGCGAGGAAGTCGGCATCCGCGGAGCGACCCTGCGTTTTGAAGGGCCCAATGCCTACGGTTACCTCAACTGCGAGCGCGGCGTCCATCGCTTGGTCCGCATCTCCCCTTTCGATTCTGCGGCGCGACGTCACACTTCTTTCGCCAGCGTCGATGTGGTCCCTGATCTCGCCGAAGAACCGGCCTTGGAAATTGACGAGAAAGACATCGAGATCAAAACGGCTCGTTCGGGCGGTAAGGGTGGTCAGAACGTCAACAAGGTGGAAACCGCGGTTCACCTGACCCACTTTCCTTCCGGCATCCAGATCCGCTGCACGGTCGAGCGGAGTCAGCACAAAAACCGGGCCCTGGCGATGAAGCTTCTCAAAACGAAGCTCCTTCAACTTGAGGAAGACAAGAAACGTTCGGAAATGGAGCGGGTCTATGGCGAGAAAGGCGAGGTCGCCTTCGGCAGTCAGATCCGTTCCTATGTTTTTCAGCCCTACCAGATGATCAAAGATCACCGGACCGGATGGGAAACCAGCAACGTCGATCAGGTCATGAACGGCGGGATCACCCCCTTCATCGAAGCCAAGCTGCGCGGGTTGGTCGGAGGCGGCGGCGACGACATGTAACGCGATGAAGAGCCGCCCAGCCGTTCGGACGCGAGTTTCCCTTCTCCGCCGGGTCTCAGTGGCACTCCTGATTCTTTGGCCACTGATCCCGCTCGTCGCTCAGACAGATCCGCCTCGCGGCGTCGATCAGCACGACTTTCCAGACTCGGTCAATGGATGCGGACCGGCGGCGGTTTTGACCCTGCTGCGTCTAAGTCGTCCCGAGCACCGCGAAGTGGCGGCTTCTCTCCTTGGTGGCAACGATGGCGTCCGCATGCGGTTTTTCACCGATCGCTTTCTCAAGGGCAAACCCTCGCTCGATCACCCTGGTGAAACCCGCTGGGGAGTCCACGGCGTCGGCGACCGCGATCTCGCCGCCGGCCTGAACGGACTGCTCGCCGAGCAGGGGCATCCTTCCTTGAGCTTATCCTGGCTCGACCGCCTAGAAAACGAAAGCGCCGCCGACCATCTCCGCCGCGTCGAGAGTCTGATCGCCGATTCCTTGGAAAACGGGGTCACTCCCATCCTTGGTTTGCGTTCCTACGTCGTGCGTCATCGCGAGCGCCGCGACTACGAACCACACTGGGAAGTGGGGGTTTTCCACTATGTTGTCGTCACCGAACTGCCCGGATCGCCGCTCGAAGAAACGTTCGCCGCCTCCCTGCTCGACCCTTGGGGAGGGCGGCCCACCCAAATTCTCGTCCATCGCGAACCCAACGGACAAAACCACAGCGCGCTCCGCGGGACCGAGGCCAATGGCAACTGGCTCAGCGGCCGTCCCTTCCTTCAGGTGCTCGCTCCCGATCTGCCTTCGATAGCCCCGCGCGATCTCAAGGAGTCCGATCGCATCATCGTCACCGCCGCCTCGCTCATCGGAGATTTTTGACGCGAATCGTTCCAGCCTTGCCAAGCGGGGGAGAATCAGAGAAACTTTCGTGCAGTCTAGCTGTTTAGCTGTTTAGCTATTAGCGGTTTCGCTTTTTAGCCGGTAAGCGGATAAGCTCCCCCTCTCTCCTCTCCATGTCCTCCGCCTTCCCCGCTCCCGATTCCGGCTGGTGTCTTGCCGATGCTGGCGCGGTCGTGCGCACGATGCCGAACCTGGCCGACGCCGTGGCCGGACCTGCTGAAGTGATCGTCGGGCTTCCATCATCCAGCATCGCGACATTCGCGGTGTTGCTCCCGGAGGTCGATGAGACCCTGCACGAGAGCATGTTGTTCGCCCAGATCGAGCGGCGCGGTCTCGCCTCGCGACAAGGAGAGACCGTCTTTGATTTTGAAAAAGTGGGCAAACTCGGAGCTGAGGAAGCCTGGGTGGTGAACGTCGTCTCCGGCTTGCCCGAAGACAGCATCGCACGAACTGCGAGCGGCTACACGACTTCCGCCGCGCTTCGACCCGTTCCCGCCGGCGGCTGTGCCCTCTGGAAAGAGCATGGGCGCCTCGTCTTCGGAGCGTGGCTCGCCGGTCGTCCGGCCCACATCCAAGTGCTCGTGGGGGCTAACGAGGTCAATGCCGCGACCGCCCAGGAGATCCAACTCACCCTCCTCGGGATGCAGGGCGACCCGGCGCTGGCTTCGCAAACATGGAACGGTCTCGAAGTGGCCGTCGCCGACACCCCTCCGGCGGATTGGAAAGCCTTTTCCAATTTCCTGGCAGCGGGTCTGCAAGTCACCGCAACTCAGGTCAGTCCCACCCTCACTCTCGCAAACCCGGTCCCCCGCGAGCGACTCCTTCCCCCGGCGGTGCGTCGCTGGCAAAAGAGTCGCCGGAACCTGCGGCGCAACCTCATCCTGGTCGGAGCCGGTCTCGTCGTCTATACCATCGTCGCCACTTTGCTTTGGCAATCGGCCCGCCGCACCGAGGCCCGCCGCACCGACCTTGAGCGTCAAATCAGCATCGTCGCCCCCGATGCCGAGCAACTCCAAGCTGACAGCGCCCAGTGGCAGCGCCTCGAACCAGCATTTGAAAAAGATTGGTTCCCCGTAGTCCAGCTTAGCCGCATCACCGCCGCCATGCCCGTCAGCGGAGTCGTCCTTCGCGAGTTCCGCACCACCGACCGGACCATCCGCCTGCGCGGCCAGGCCCGCGACGTCCAGCTCGCCAATCGCCTGGTCGAAGATTTGCGGGCGCTCGATGAATTCAAACGTTACGAGTGGAGTATGCCCAATCCCAAGGTGGAGAAAAACAACACCGCCACATTCGAAATCGAAGGAAAGCCCAAAAATGCCAGCCCTGAGTCCTAGAGAAAAAGTCCTCGTCGGGACGGCTGCGGCGGTCATCTTTTTGATCGGGAACGCCTTTGTGGCCCGCTCCATTCTCAAGTCGTGGCGCGGCGGCGCAAGCGCCATCGGCCTGCTTGAGAACGAGCTGGCCGACCATCAGCTGTGGCTTGAGGATGCGCCCGACATCGAAGCCCGCCGCCAATGGCTCACCGCAACCATGCCGCGACTCGGCGGGGCCACTCTCGGCAAGCTTCAAGGCGACCTCCTCCAGTCCCTCCAGGATGATGTCTTCAATCGCAAGCTCAAGATCGAGCAGCAAAGTCTCCAGGACATCGTCACCACCGGCGACTATACCGAAGTTGCCGTTCGCCTGACTGTGCGCGGAGACGAGAGTGAAGTCGTTGCCTGGCTCACCACGCTCCAGTCACCCGAGAGGTTCCAAGTCATCAAAGCCCTCGAACTCAAAATCGACGAAAAGGCCAAGGAGGAACTTCCCCAAGCCGTTTGCTCCATCACCATCGCCCGCTGGTTTGGTCCCGATCTCGAGAGCAACGCGCCTTTGACCGGACCGGCCGGAAATACAAAACCGGGGCAACAGGGTTAGGTCGATGATTCAACAGGGTTAGGTCCAGTAGTAAATAGGGTTAGGTCCATGAACAAACCGAGTATCATCCAGCTGTGCGCGATTTTTGCGATGGCCTCTGCACTTCATCTGGCAGCTGCGGCCGAACTCCCCAGCGCCCCCAGCGAAGCCGACTACGGCCCCTTACAGCAAGCCAGCCCCTTTGGCCGAGTGCTCAGCCTTTCGGAAACCTACGCCCTCCGGGGCATCGCCGCTTTCGGTGATCTCCAAGTCATCACCCTTTACAACCGGAAGACGGAAAAGACCCTCGTCGCCACCACCGGTGAAGCCAACGAAGAGGGTATTCGCCTCGTCTCCATCGCGTCCGCACCGATCCTCGAGAGCGTCGCGGCACGCATCGCCCTCGCCGACGAAGAGATCGATTTGAAATACGAGGAATCCCAGCTTGCGCCTCAGCCCCGTCCCGCCCAAGGCGGTGGAAAACATGACGGCAAACATGACGGCGACAAAAAGGAGCAGCCCCGCGGCCCCACCCCCGAAGAGCGCGCTCGCTACGAGGCTCTCCCCGAGGACAAAAAAACCAAACTGCGTGAATACATTGGCAGCGTGATGAGCAACTACCCTGACATGTCCCGCGAAGAGCGCGGCAATCTCATTCGCGGTGCCATGTCCCGCCTCTCCGACGGCCACGACATCAGCATCGATGCGAAGGCTGATGGCAAACAACCCACGCCGCAGCCGCAGCCCTCCCAGAATCGGGATGCCCCGCGCCGGTGAGGCCTTCCCGCCCCCCCTCCGAGGACAGATGGGCAATAGAAGGTGGGCAATAGAAGGTCAGACCTTCTGTAATCGGACAATAGAAGGTCAGACCTTTTGTAATCAATTCACTTGCACGCCCGGTCCACGTCTTTCCGCTTGCCTCCCGGCCCCATCCTGTGCGATGAACCACTGCGCATGGACGACACCTCTTCTCCCTCTCTCACGCCCGTTCGGGACATACTCGCACGCGCCCGGGGTGAAGTTGCCAAGGTCATCATCGGACAGCAACAGGTGGTCGATTTCGCCCTGATCGCGATCTTCACCGGACAACACATCCTCATCGAAGGCGTGCCTGGCGTGGCGAAAACCCTGCTCGTGCGCACACTCGCGCGAGTGCTCGGGACGGACTTCTCGCGGATCCAGTTCACCCCCGATCTGATGCCTTCGGACATCACCGGGACGAATATCTTCCAGCTTCAGGAGAATACCTTCCGTCTCGTGCAGGGCCCGATTTTCACCTCGTTCCTGCTCGCCGACGAGATCAACCGGGCTCCGGCGAAAACCCAATCGGCCCTCCTCCAGGCCATGCAGGAGCGGCAAGTCACCATCGACGGAACGACCCACCGTTTGCCGGACAGTTTCACCGTCTTCGCCACCCAGAACCCGATCGAATACGAAGGCACCTATCCCCTACCCGAAGCACAAAAGGACCGCTTCCTCCTACGCGTGGAAATGGGCTACCCCTCCGACGCCGACGAAAAACTGCTTGCCCTCAAGACCCTATCCGGGGAAACACCCGAGAAAATTTTGCAAAGCGACTCCATCATCCCCGTGCTGCAGGGCGCTGAGATCGCCACGATGCGGCAGGCCCTGAGTGCCATCACTGTAAAGGAAGAATTGGTCGGCTACGCTGTGGACATCGTGCGTCAGTCGCGTCAACTCGACAGCATCCAGGTCGGTGCCGGTCCGCGGGCGACCCAGGCTCTGCTACTCTCAAGCCGCGCACTGGCGGCACTCGAAGGCCGCGACTATGTTACCCCCGATGACATCCGGGCCATGGCCTATGCGGTTCTCTCCCACCGCATTGTTCTGCGACCCGAGTATGAGATCGAAGGCGTCACTGTGCGCGAAGCGGTCACCAAGCTGCTAGAGTCCGTCGCAGTGCCCCGCTGATCCCGGATCTCCGATCTCTCAAATTCCACCATGCGTCCCGTCCCCTCCCTCCGGCTCCTCTGGGTGGCCGGCTTGGTGGTGATCCCGGCGACCACGGTGATCGTCTATGCGGATGGAGCGGCTAGCCTGCTCGGCTGGCTCCTTCTGCTCGCCTTCTTGCTGGCGGGACTGACCGACTACCTGATCTCAAGCCATCTACTCGACCACGTTTCCGTCGAATTGCCCACTCTCGCGCGCGGCACGGTAGGCCGCGACCTTCCCATCGCGGTGGATTTCCTCAACCAGGGGGAAACGATCGCAAAGCTCCGCTACGGCATCGGCGTCTCGGCAAGCTTCCGGATTGAAGGAGAAGTCATCGGCACCGTCCGGAATCTTCTAGCAGGCAAACGACGCTCGGTCAGCTATCAACTCACCCCGCTGCGCCGAGGGCAGTTTTTCCTTGAGGCCCTCTACGTCGAAGTCTTCTCACGGGCCGGGTTGTGGCAGTTGCACAAAAAGGTTCCTCTCGCCACCGAAGTGCGCGTCTATCCCGATCTCCGCCGCGAGCGCAAGCGTCTCGCCAGTCTCTTCCTGATGCGCGGACACGACGGTAGCCATGCAGTGCGCCAGGTCGGCAAAGGACGCGAGTTCGAACAATTGCGCGAATACCAATCCGGCGACGACTACATCGACATCGATTGGAAGGCCACCGCCCGCCGTCGCCTTCCCGTCACCCGGACCTACCAAATCGAGCGCACCCAGGAAGTCTATGTGGTCGTCGATCACTCCCGCCTCAGCGCCCGCGAGATCCGCGTTCCCGTGGCTGAATCCGCCGAGGGCGACTGGCTCTATCAGGAAAGCTCCGCCGGGGGCGAATACGCCGTCACCACTCAGCTCGAAAAATTCCTCCAAACCGCCTTGATTCTTTCATCCGTGGCCGAACGTCAGGGCGATCTCTTCGGCTTCGTCAGTTTCGCCGACAAAGTGGACCGATTCATCCGCGCCCGTAACGGCAAGGAACACTACAACATCGTGCGCGACGCTCTCTACACGCTCGAACCGGGCCGAGTCGCGCCAGACTTCGAGGCTCTCATGATCTCCCTACGCCAGCGACTCACCCGCCGTGCCCTCATCGTGATGCTGATCGACTTAAGCGATCCCCTCACGGCGGAGCACTTCTACGACACCCTCCCCCTCATCAATCGCCAACACCTCGTCCTCGTCAACATGGTCCGTCCGGAACAGGCTCATCCCATTTTCAGCCCGCAACGAACTCCAGCAAACGTCTCCGACATCTACACCCAACTCGGCGGACACCTCCAATGGCACGAGCTCCGCGAGATCGGCAAACGCCTCCAGCATCTCGGCGTCGAACTCGGCATACCCGACCACGCCGAACTAAGCGCATCGGTCGTTACCCAATATCTCACGGTCAAACGCCGCCAGTTGATCTGACCGCGCTATCCCGCTTGCTTTCGGCCCGTTCGCCGCGTAATCTCAAGGTCCGAAAAAAAGCCGGCGTGGCGGAATGGTAGACGCTACGGACTTAAAATCCGTTGGGCTTTGGCCCGTGCGGGTTCGACTCCCGCCGCCGGTATATCAACGAGTTATGGCGGAATTCAGCTGAGGAGTCGTCGCTTTGTTCTTTGGTGGAAACGGAAGTGAATCGCCCCTGGATGGAAGTCGAATGCGGCACTACGGCGCTATTCACTATTGGGTTTTTTCTCAACCCCGACGAACAAGCGGCCTTTCGCACTCGGGGGACTGCCTTTCTTCACGAACTCGCCTTTCAAGTGATCGATGCGCCGGAAGAGTTCCGCTCCCGCTGATCATTGATTTTCAGTAGCAACTGCGCCGTAGCCCGGGCATCGCAGAGCGCACGATGATGCGACTCCAGGGGAAGCTTGAAATGGGCGCATAGTTTTGCCAATCCATAGGATGGCAGTCCGGGGAAGTGACGTCGCATCGCCACCACCGTGCAGAGGGTCGGGCAGCGGAACTCCTGGCCGAGTCGTTCGAATTCGGCTTGAAGGAAACCGTAGTCAAACGGAGCGCGGTGCGCCACAAACACGGCGTCGCCGACAAAGGCACGGAAGTCGGCGGCGATCTGATCGAAGGTGGGAGCGGTGGCGACCATCTCATTGGTGATGCCTGTCAGATCACGAATGAAATTCGGGATGCTGCGCTGCGGATTGACGAGGCTGCTCCACTCCGCGATGATCTCTCGACCGCGAACCCGCACCGCTCCTATTTCAGTGATGCGATGCCACGATGCCGGAGCTCCGGTGGTCTCGATATCAACTACGACGTAGTCCTGCTCTGAATCAACAACCCATCCCACCCTGGCGACCTCGGCGGTGAAACCAAGCCGACGAAGCCGCTCGATCTTCACGAGCTGATGGCGCTGGATCTGATCTCCTTCGGTTTTGATCTCCACAAAAGAAAGTTGATCTCCATCCACAATCATAAGGTCGGGGAATCCTCGGCGGTGTTGGCGATGATCGCAAGCCATGTCGCGAAGTAATTCCGCGAGCGCACCTTGCGGAGCCAATCGCACCAATGGATCGAGCAATGGACGCATCGTTGGATTCCAAGCGACCAAATAGTTCGGGGTGCCCTCGTGCTGATCCCAGGTGCCCTGCAAAGCCGCCAGTGCCGCAGTAGGATCCTCAAGCAAGCGGAAACGCTCTTCAAAGGCCTCCCGATACTTCTCGTAAAAGACTCCCGAGTCGAGCCCGACCGGCTTCCAATCGAAGGCGCTGTGCAGCGGGGCGGTTTGTTTCCCGAGCAGCAAATCCCAACAGAGCAATCCGAATAGAAGGCTCCAGATCTCATTCTCGGTATGCGCTGCGATGGCCCCACCGCGTTGAAAGTATTGAGCGGCCGCTGCTTCGGGATACTCGCGGGAGCTTTCGTCGAGCGGGAGCTGGCGGGCCTCCCGAAGAAGTGCGGTGAACCGTCCGACCCGTCGGGAATGAAACTTTCGGGCGAGGAGATCTTCAGCGAAGATCAGTTCCTCATCGCAGGAAGGTTGGTCGATCAGTCGCTCCAGAAAGGTTCGGGCCGCGTCACGGTCACCGGACTGGAGCAGGAGGCGGGCGGTCCGTTCGGTGGAAGGGAATTGGTCGGAGAGTCGATGCACGTCGAGGGCGAGGGTGGCATCACCACGCCGTTCGAGCGTTCGTCCGAGGCGGTAAACCGCGCGGTGCCGCAGGGTCTCGATTTCAGGATCATCGAGGATCAGCCACTGGGGAGCGTCTGCGGCGAGGGCGTTCAGTCGATCTGACGTGAGGCCCCCTTTCTCCCCCAATTCCCGGAGCACGCGTGTGTAGAGGAAAGCCTCCCGGGCAGACACGAGCGATTCGTATCGCGGGGCGAAGCTGGTTTTGAACTCCGGGGTTTTGATCAACCCCAGGTCGCGCAGGGCGAATGATCCCATGTCGCCCCGGCTTCTCCCAAAATGGAGAAAAAGCAAATAGGCCAGCACCTCCTCCCGTCCCTGGACCACGAAGTCGGAAAGGGTCCCCGCAGGAAAGCAGCTCGCAAAGGGAACGGACGAGCTCAGGATCGCCAGCAGCTCCCCTTTTTTGAGAGCGGAAGGGCGCAGGTCGGTGGAGGCGGACAGGAGGTCCACCAACTCAAGCAACCGGGGACGTCCCTGGACCGAGAGAAGCTCCACGTAGTGTGTTTGTTCGGGAGCAGTGACGAAGCCCCCGACCTTGAGTTCTGCCAACGTATCATCGAGGGAAGCGATTTCCAGGTAGCGGAGGTGATGCCGCGCGAAGACGAGACCTTTTCGATTCGCGAGCCGCACATAGAGGCAGCGCGCGTCGATCGAGAGGGCGCGGAAGTCATTCAGAAAGTCCGTTTCCGGCGCCATCAGAGCATGGGCATAGTGGGACTCGACGAAACCAAGCATCTCCTCGAAGTGCTCAAGGTAGTAGCGCTCTTTGAGCACAATGGCCGGACGGCGCGACTGCATGGGTGCGGATACCGTTCGCGAGAACAGCGCCGAAGTCAACCGGGGCGCGATAGCAAGCCGGAATGAACACGGGAGCCGGGTTTTCCCGCCCGAAGGATCGCAAAAGATTATAGGTCTGACCTTCTATGATGAAATTCCGCTGTCCTGGCATCTCGGCATTTCCTTCAAACCCCTCGGCTGCAACGCGGCGGGAACTGCGCTATAATGCCATTTTCAGCATTCATGGCCCGCATCCTCGTAGCTCTCTCCGGAGGGGTTGATTCCAGTGTCGCCGCCGCCTTGCTCCTTGAGCAGGGGCACGAGGTCGTGGGAGCCTATATGAAAAACTGGACCAACGAAGAAGGTCTGCCGGGCGATTGCCCTTGGGAGGAGGATGTGCGTGACGCCCGGGCAGTCTGCGAGTATCTCGGGATCGAGTTTCGCCTCCTCAGCCTGACGGAAGCCTATCGGGATCGGGTGGTGGCGTATCTCCTGGCCGGTTATCGCGAGGGCGTCACGCCAAATCCCGATGTCATGTGCAACCGGGAGATGAAGTTCGGCGTCTTTCGCGAGTTTGCGGCAGCTCAGGGCTTCGAACATATCGCGACGGGGCACTATGTCACGAGCGAGCGTCGCGGCGATGGTCGGGTGGACCTGCGCCGGGGGGCGGAGGGCAAAGATCAAAGTTATTTTCTCGCGTTGCTGGAGCAGGAGCAAATCCACCAGGCCTGGTTTCCGATGGGGCATCTGCCGAAGCCCGAAGTTCGGCGCGAGGCCCAGCGCTTCGGCCTCCCGGTGGCGGAGAAGAAGGACAGTCAAGGAATCTGCTTCATCGGCGACATCCGCATGTCAGACTTCCTCGCGCATTACATCCCGGACGCTCCGGGGAATATCGTGACCTTGAACGGCGCGGTCGTCGGAAGCCATCGGGGCCTTCATCTCCACACCCTCGGTCAACGCAAAGGTCTCGGCGTGCCTTCCAACACGTTTGGCAAGGCCTATGTCGCCATCGAAAAGCGGCCCGCGACCAGGGAACTTGTCGTGGCCTTCGACGAACCGGACACCCCGCATCTCTATGCGACGCGCTGCCGGGTGGGCCATATCTCGGTGGTGAATCGTCCGCTCACCGCATCCCCGGCCCTGCTGGCCCAACCGCGCTACCGGGCTCCGGCCATTTCGGTCTCGGCGGAATTTCTCGACGAGACGACTGCAATCCTGACCTTCGCCATTCCCCAACGGGCGCTAACACCGGGACAGATTTGTGCCTTTTACGAGGGCGATGTGTTGCTCGGGGGCGGGGTCTTTCAGGAAATCTTCCGATAGCCCGGAGCAAACTGGCGACCGAATCCCGCGAAGCGGCCGCGCAATCAGAACTCGATCCGTTCATAGACCTCCGCAAGTGCGAGATCAATCCCGACCTCGTTGAGCGGAACGATGGCCTCGACTCCGAAGTAGCTTTCTTTGAGGAAGTCGCCTGAATAAGCCCGACGATACGCGACGACAATGGCTTCGTCCGGTTCGACGAGCATCAAAACCTGCAGGCTGGGAGTCGTAAGATAGGCTTCCCGCTTCTCGGTCAGGTCCGTGCGGCGGGTCGATTCACTGAGCACCTCCACGATCACCACCGGGCGATCCTGCCAGGAGTCGGTGTCCCGGTTCTGATCGCATACGACCATGGCATCGGGATAGTAGAAACGGATTTGATTGGCCAACCCGATGCGTATCTTGGTGTCGCTGTTGAAGGCACGGCAGGACTTTCCGCGCAGTCCAAGCGAGAGGGCAGCCGTGACATTCGTTGCAATCTCGTTATGCCGATTCCCCACCCCGGCCATCGCATGAACTTCACCCCCAAGAAATTCGCTTTTGATTTCTGACACAAGTTCCCCGGCCAGATAATCTTCGACAGACATTCGAACCGGAGATCGGAGAGCGGTCATAGGAAAACTATATCCAATAAGCGCAGTCGCAGCAAGCGCCCGTTTGGCGCTCCCTCAGAACGAATCGGTGATCAGCTGCACATACCGCGAACCGGTCGGCGTCAAAGTCGCGCTATTGCCCGAGCCGGTGATCCTTCCTACAGTGAGGTAGGAATGATCGGTGCCGCTCGGCTTGACGTAGGTCACGACAGGACCGTTGATTTTTTTCTCCCCGGCCCGAACCGCGAGAGGCACTCCCTTGTCGTTGAAGGCGATTTCCCAGTTGCCGGGTTTGCCAGAGGGGGCTTCGCCTTCCCCGAGCCACGGGTAACGCTGCAATAAGGAAAGAGGGCCTTTCGCAGGAATGGCGACTTTGTAATACACCTCTTCTTTCTCCCGAAGGAATTGGGGGATCGAAATGGCTGGATTGGCCCGATGGGCCTTGAGAAGCCCGGCGATGTCGAGACCGGTCAGGTTGAATCCATTGTAGATTCCGTGGTGATTGGCCGTGGTGAAATGCTTGCCATACCAGACCTGGAAGCGATCACTCAGAATGAAGTTCAACTCGACATGGACATGCGAGCGCTCGCGGTTGATCCCGGCTCCAGTGTAGCCCATCACCGCGATCGTCTCCCCGCCGGCAACCCGCTGTCCCAATGTGGCGAGCGTTTTGCTAAGGTGGGCGTAGAGGGAGAAAAATGGACCGTCGCCCCAATCGTGATGGACCACAAGGTATCGTCCGTAGTTGCTCTCGCCCGCCGAAGCGCTCACATACACGACCGTGCCTGCCGCGATCGCCCGAACTTCATCGAGAGGATTGCCCGAGGCATCACGCTTCACCGGTCGGATGTCGATGCCCTCGTGAAGGCGGGTGTAAATGATGCCGATGCTGGTTCTCTTTTGGTCCCGAGAGAAGCCGTATTGGCCACCTTCCCAGGGCTTCGAGGTCACCCCCTCGAAGTTGCGGTCAGTATACATGTAGAAATTCGACGGATCCGCCGAAAAGATCGCATCATTGTCCGTCGGCAGGACAAGACCGAGCGGGTCGGAAGCGAACAGTGAACTCGCTGCGGCCAAAAACATTCCAGCCCAGGCAGCGAGCGAACAACTGGGGAGGATCGGTGAAAAACGACGGAGCATGAAAATGACTAACACACCTTAAGCACTTTTCCCAACATCCTTTTCCCAACATCCTTTTCCCAACGGCCTTCGATCTAGTCCGGCTTGGCGAACTGCGGCCCCGCTTTCGGAACAAACTTATCCACGTGCGTCATCCGCTTCTCGAACTCTTGGAGATGCTTCTGTTGCAAACCGGACCAAATCACGACCACGCCATCGTCAGCGGGACGGTCAATCAGAACCGCCTGAAGCGGGGCGTCGGAGCAACGGATCCCTAGGAGTTTCCCCTGGTTGGTCAGAGTGATCCCCTTTAGCTCTATCGCGGCGTGTTCCTTGAAGCGAAAAGCCGCCCCGAAACTCGCCCCGTCTTCCGAGGTAAAAGGGTAGAACCACGCGACATCGGAGTCCGTGAAGGTGGGAACCTTGTTGAAAAGATACTGGCGCGACTCACTCCCCAGATTCACTGCGGTAGTGAATTTCGGATTATCCGTCTCTTCTCCCTGGATGTGGAAGGTCACGAGGTAGAGCTTGTATTGCTTGCCGATCGCGAAGGCCGATCCAACCATCGCGAGGCAGGCGGTCAGAATGGCAAAAATCAGGAGGCGGCGTTTCATTCCGCCAAGATAACGGGGTTTCAGCCTTACTTGCAAGCCCCGTTACGGAAGCCTTGGCCCTGAAGGAGAACCACGACATCTTCTTCTGGCATTTTTTGATTGTCGCTTTCCGCAAGATTCGCTAGATCAGGAGGGCGGGTTTATGTTATCCTAACAACCCGCCGCGATTTGTTCTCTCGCGGACGAATTCCAGAATAATTTCCGACGACCAAGACCCCAATCCCAAATGGCAGCAGACCAACCTACCCCAGAACGGCAAGACGATATCAGCAGCAGTGACCTCCCCGATGCTCTCGGTCGGCTTTTTTTGAAGGCCGAAAGCGCCATGGAACTGCGCAACTGGAGCTATTCCATCAGCCTGCTGCAGGCCATCCTCGTCAAGGAACCGGGCTTCCTCCAAGGTCGTCGGGCCTTGCGCCTCTCTGCGATCAAAAACAACGAAGGGAAGAAGGGCATGAAAATGGGCGCCGAGGCCATCAAAGTCATGCGACTGCAAAGCGGGGTGAAGAAAGATCCCCTGGGAGTGATGTCCGAGTTGGAGAAGGAAGTCCTCGCGGCTGACCCGTATAATCCGGCCGCCAACGAGCTCCTCTACGAAGCAGCAGCCGCCGCCGGACTGCCCATGACCGGAGGATTCGCGCTGGAGACGGTGATCGAAGGCGATCCCGAAAACCTGAAATTCTACCACAAACTCGGCGATTTTTACGTCGAGCGCGGTGCCCTGGAGCAAGCTTCGATCACCTACGGAAAAATTTGCGAGAAAGATCGAACCGACCTTACGGCGTCGAAAAAATACAAGGATGCTACTGCTCAAGCCTCCATCAAATCCCAGAAATGGGATGGAGAGGGCGACTGGCGCGATCGCCTGAAGGACAAGGATGCATCGAAAGAACTGGAGAGCAAGGGGCGTGCCGCCATGACTCCCGATATGCTGCGAGTCCAAGCCGAGCAGCTCGCAGCGGAATACGCGAACGATCAGAACAACATCGATATCACCAAGCGCCTCGCCTCGACTTACGAGGAACTGGAGGAATTCGACACGGCACTCTCCTTCTACGAGTGGGCATTCCATCTGAGCAGCAACGATCCGTCGTTGGAGAAGAAAGTCGCCAAGTTGCGGGAGATGGTCACAGCGACACATCTTGAAGGCTTGAGAAAATTCATCGAGGAGAATCCCGACCATCCCGATGTGGCGATTTACCAGGCGCAACTCGACGAGGCCAAAGCGGTGGAGATGGAATTGCTCATCAACGAATCGCAGGAGCGGGTGGATCGCAACCCGACTGACAACGAGCTTCGTTTCGAACTCGGTTCACGCCTCTTCGACGCAGCCAAATATCGCGACTCGATCCAACACCTTCAGCAAGCCAAACGCAGCCCCAGTCTGCGAATCAAAGTGATGAACATGCTCGGCCAATGCTACGAGCGCATGGGAATGACCGACCTTGCGGCGACTCAGTTCGAAGACGCGATCAAAGAGCTCACCGGGATGGACGAGATCAAAAAGGATTTGCTCTACAATCTCGGTCTGCTCTATCACAAGTTGGAGAACCCCGAAAAATATATGGCGGCCCTCAAGCAGATCTATGCGGTCGATTACGGCTACCGCGACGTGGCCGCTCGGGTTGAGGGATCCTACGGTGGGTGAGCGAGTGAATGAAGGGAGTAGCCGCGAGCGTGAGCGAGCGGGCGGCCGGAACTGCAGACCAATCGCTCACGCTCGCTGCTACCGGAGAACCACTCCTTCACGCTCGCAGCTACCGGAGAACCACTCCTTCACGCTCGCAGCTACCTGGGCTCGGAGAGGCAGACTAGGCTTTCTTCGTAGTCGCGAATTTGCCTTCGGCATAGTCCACTTGGATGGTGTCCCCTGACTTGAAGGTTCCTTCGAGAATCGCCAGGCTGAGCGGATCTAGCAGCTTGCGCTGAATTACTCGCTTGAGTGGTCTGGCCCCATAGGCGGGGTCGTAGCCTTCTGTCGCGAACTGATCGAGGGCGGCGTTGGTCAACTCCACCGCAAGTCCCTGGGCAGCGAGTCGCTGGTGAACCCTGGCCAGTTGCACGGTCACGATCTGGCGCAAGTCTTCCGGATTGAGCCGGTCGAAAAGAATCGTCTCGTCGATGCGGTTGAGAAACTCGGGGCGGAAATGTCGGCGAAGGGCATCGTGGACGAGGGCCTCGCGTTGTTCGGGATTGCTCTCGTTGAGAATGGCATCGGAGCCGAGGTTGCTGGTAAGGATGAGGACCGTATTGCGGAAGTCCACGGTGCGACCCTGACCGTCAGTGATCCGGCCATCGTCGAGCACTTGAAGTAGCACGTTGAAGACATCGGGATGCGCTTTTTCCACTTCGTCGAAGAGCACGACGGAGTAGGGGCGGCGACGGACAGTCTCCGTGAGTTGACCACCTTCTTCATACCCGACGTAGCCGGGAGGTGCTCCGATGAGCCGGGCGACGGAGTGCTTCTCCATGTATTCGCTCATGTCGATGCGGATCATGGCCTGCTCGTCATCGAAAAGAAATTCGGCGAGGGCACGGGCGAGTTCGGTTTTGCCGACCCCGGTGGGACCGAGAAAAAGAAACGACCCGAGCGGGCGGTTTTCATCCTGAAGACCGGCGCGGGCGCGACGGACGGCGGCGGAAACGGCCGCGATCGCTTTGCTTTGTCCGATGACTCGTTCGTGGAGACGCTCCTCCATGCGCACGAGTTTGGCGCGCTCGCCCTCCTGCAAGCGCGAGACGGGGATGTGCGTCCAAGAGCTGACGACTTGGGCGATGTCTTCTTCAGTGACTTCTTCCTGGAGCAAGCGGGGGCCTCCGGGAGCGGCGTGGAGCTCGGCTTGCGCGGCGATCAGGGCGGCCTCCCGGTCGGGGAGCAGACCGTATTGGATCTCGCTGGCACGGCCTAAATTTCCCTCGCGTTGGGCACGCTCAAGGTCGTTTTTGAGCTGCTCGATCTCTTCCTGAATCGCGTTGGCCTTTCCAATGACGGCTTTTTCGGTGAGCCAGTGGGCACGGAGGGTTTCAGCCTGTTCTTTAAGGTCGGCCATCTCGCGTTCGACTTTACCGAGGCGTTCGCGACTGGCTTCGTCCTTCTCTTTGGCAAGCGCTTGACGCTCCATTTCGAGCTGCATGACTTGGCGGTCGAGCTGGTCGATTTCGGTGGGCACGCTGTCGAGTTCGATCTTGAGACGCGAAGCAGCTTCGTCGATGAGGTCCACCGCCTTGTCCGGCAAAAAACGGTCGGCAATGTAGCGGTCGCTCAAGGTGGCGGCGGCGACGAGGGCGGCATCCTGAATGCGAACGCCGTGATGGACCTCGTAGCGTTCCTTGATGCCGCGCAGAATCGTGATGGTGTCCGCGATTGATGGCTCGCCGACGAGGACAGGCTGGAAGCGACGCTCCAGAGCGGCGTCCTTCTCGATGTATTTGCGATACTCGTCGAGGGTGGTCGCGCCGATGGTGCGGAGTTCGCCCCGGGCAAGCTGCGGCTTGAGCAGATTGGACGCATCGACCGCCCCCTCGCTGGCTCCGGCCCCGACGATGGTGTGAAGTTCGTCGATAAAAAGGATGATCTGCCCTTCGCTGGAAGTGACTTCTTTGAGAAAGGCTTTGAGCCGGTCCTCGAACTCACCGCGATACTTGGCCCCGGCGATCATGGAGCCGAGGTCCAGGGCGATGAGGCGCTTGTTTTTGAGTGACTCGGGCACGTCGCCACTGACGATGCGTCGGGCGAGGCCTTCGGCGATGGCGGTTTTCCCAACACCCGGGTCACCGATCAGGACGGGATTATTTTTAGTCCGTCGAGACAGGATCTGCATGACTCTGCGGATCTCCTCGTCACGACCAATGATGGGGTCGATCTTGCCAGTGCGAGCGATCGCGGTGAGGTCGGTGCCGTATTTTTCGAGGGCCTGATATTTGCCTTCGGGATCTTGGTCAGTGACTCGTTGGGAGCCGCGCACGGAGTTGAGAGCTTCGGTGAGCCGGGCATCCGTCAGGCCATTCTCCGCGAGGAGGCTTTTGACTTCGGCGGATCCCTCGCGGGGAAGCGCGAGAAGAACGTGCTCGACGCTGGTGAAGTCGTCTTTGAGTTTGGTTCGGATTTTCTCCGCCGCATCGAAAACGGCCCGCAGATCGGCACTGAGATAAAGCTGCTGTCCGACGGGGCCGGAACTCTTGGCGCGGCGGTCAAGCAGAGGATCAAGGGTCGGACGGAGGGCACCGGGATCAACCCCGATTTTCGCCAGCAAAGGGCGGGTGAGGCCTTCGTTTTGATCCAGCAGAGCGGCGAGAAGATGGAGACTGGCCATTTCGGCATGACCGCGTGCGGCAGCGAGCGACTGGGCGGACTGGAGAGCTTCCTGGAGCTTGAGGGTGAATTGATTGGGGTTCATACGGGGGAGTTGCTGTCAGATTTGTATCTCATTGCAGCTTTTTGTTCAAAAAAATGAGGCACCGGAGCCATGCTCGAGTCGAAATGACAGAGCGCCCATGAACCCACGTTATCACCCGGCAGAATACCATCATCGAGCTACCGGACGACTTGCTCATCGAAGCGACGGTAGTAGCAGCTCGGCGGAAAACCACCTTGAAAGCGCTGATCGGTCCCTCGGTGAGATTTCAGGCGATAGCAGAGACGGTCAGAGCCGATCCATCAAGCAGACCAGGACATGGCTAATTCGCCGCACGCGATCCAAAGGGCAGACCCGACGCGCCTCCCCCAGGGCCTGCGCGGCCCTGGAATATCTTCTGTTGAACTGAGCGCTTCTCTCCGAGCCGCTTAAGCCGTGGCTGTGCCGCTGGCCTCGATCTTCGACTGCTCGGAGTCGAGCACTTCGCGACGGAGGTTGGTGCCGGAGCGGCGGGCCCACCAGAGCACGATCGGAGCGGCGATGAAGACGGAGGAATAGGTTCCCACCACGAGTCCGATCACCATGGTGAGAGCGAAGTTCCGCAGTCCGGGACCACCGAAGACGGTCAACACGATGACAGTGAGCAAGGTCGTGCTGCTGGTCAGGATCGTCCTACCAAGGGTCTTGTTTAGGCAGTAGTTCATGATCTCTTTCACATTGCCGCGCTTGGTGGCAAGACCTTCACGGACGCGGTCGAAGACGATGATGGTATCGTTGATGGAATAGCCTGCGATGGTAAGAAGTGCTCCGATGGTGATCAGGGTGATCTCCTGGCCAATCACGGCGGTGATGCCTATCGTGATGATCACGTCATGGATCAAGGCGACAATGGCGCCCACCGCAAAGGCGAACTCATAGCGAATCGTCACGTAGATGAGAATGGCAATCATACCCACTGCCAAGGCGAGGGCAGAGGTGATGAGCAAAGACTTGCCAACGGCTGAACCAACGGAACTCACCGTGGTGTCCTTAAGCTCTACCCCGGTGTCTTTCTCGATCTCGGCTTCGATCTTATCCGCCGTATTGTCAGCGGAGCGAATCAGGAAGAACTCGCCGTCCGAACCGACCGGATGCTGGACCTGGATGATGGGCGTGCCTCCCAATTCCAAATCGGAGAGAGACTTGGCGATGTTCTCTTTGGTCAGACCGCCGACCGATTGAATGGTGAGGGAGTCTCCACCTTTCAGTTCGACGCCGAGCGGTTTCAAAAGCGGCGTAGCGATGAGGGAAGCGATAACGAGACAGATCGAAACGGCGATACACACCTTGCGCTTACCGAGGAAATCGATGTCCCGATCCGGCACAAAATTGAGGAAACTGAGTTTTTTGATCAACCCAAGTCCCGTTCCCCACGAGAGGAGAACCCGGGTGACGATGAGTGAACAGAAAAGCGTGCCGAAAATACCGATGATCAGAGTGATCGCGAAGCCTTTGACAGTGCCATCAGCAAGCGCGTAGAGAATCCCGGCTGTGATGAGCGAGGTGATATTCGCATCCATGATCGCCGAGAACGCCTTGTCGAAGGACGTGTCGATGGCATGTTCCAGCGACTTCCCGGCCGCCATTTCCTCACGGAGTCGTTCGAAGATGAGCACGTTCGCATCGACCGCGATCCCGATGGTGAGAATGATTCCCGCGATACCTGGCAAAGTCAGAGTGAACTGGAACAAGGCCATCGTGCCGAAGATGATGGCGATGTTCATGAGCAGCCCGAAGATCGCGAGCACCCCGGCGATCCGGTAGTAGATCATGATAAAGAGGAGGGTCAGGCCCAATCCGGCGAATCCGGCGACGATGCCTTGCTTGATGGTCGCTTTGCCCATGGTGGGCGAGATGTAGTTGGAAAATTCAATCGAAATGGGGTTCTCCAGCGGGTTCTCCAAAGCGGAGGCGAGGCCGGTAGCCTCTTCCTGCGTGAAACTGCCGGTGATCTGGCAACCATCGGAAAACGGTTCACGGACGTTGGGCGAAGACAGGATCTCCTTATCCATGATGATCGCCAGAGGTTGGCCGACATTTTCCTGGGTCAGCGGGCCCATAATTTTCGCGCCATCCCCCGTGAATTTGACCGAGATCGAGTGGCCGTCGTTGCCGTAATAGTAGCCGGCGCTCGCCACATTTTTTCCCGAAAGGTCGGGCTTGATCTTAACCAGACCATAGCGGGTCGGGATCGGTTTGCCCTCCTTGTCGAGTTCCTCCTTGTAGGGAAGCGCCTCGTATCCGGGGACGACTTCTGCCCCGCTGGCGACGACCTGAGCAAGATAGCTGCTCTGGGGGTGGAGAATGGAGAATTCAAGCAAAGCTACTTTCTCAAGCGAGGCAGTGATATCTGCGAGCTTCTCCTGGCCGACACCAGGCATTTGCAGGAAGATGCCGTCCTCACCGGTCGGGGCCAGGATGACCTCTCCGGTGGCCAGCGCATTGAGGCGCTTGTTGATGACCCCGATGGCCTGCTGCTGGGTGTCACTGGTGACAACCTTGCCCGCGCTCGGCTGGATTCGGATCTCCATGGAGACCCCGCCCTGCAACTCGATGCCTTGTTCCATACCCTGGGAGGCAAAAAGCCACACACAAACACCGGTGACGGCCACAGCGAGGAATGAGGCCGCGATGCGCCTGCGACGAGCTGACTCGGCCGCGAAGTAATAGACGAACAGAGCAAGCAGACCGAGACCGAGCAGGAACACCGCGTTGGGCGAGATTTTGTGTTTCCCGGCGGCTTCGGTCAGGACGGGATCGGGACCGGAGGGAACGACCACGACATCCGTCGTGGCGGCTGGGACATCGCTCGGAGCCGGAGCCGTCGTAATGACAGCGTCGGCAGGGATCTCGGGCGAAGTCGTGTCGGTGGGGTTTTGCATGGGGGAGAAAGGAGCGGGTGCTGTGGGGACAACAAATCTAGGTCTTGGCAGGGGCGATGAGTCAGTGAGAAAGTAGTTCCGGGGATCGGCCATCCACTCGCTCACGCTCGCGGCTACAGGTTGAGGCGAAAGACCAAATAATGTAGGATCGGCGGTTCAATCGGAGAGTAGCTGCGGGCGTGAGCGAGTGGCTCTGGGCGAAGGACCTACAGGGTAAGGTCGTCGATTCAACAGGGTGTGGTCGCTGACCCAACAGGGTATCGTCACCTCACGACTTGATCTCATTGGTATCGACCGCTTCAACTTTCGCGGTGGCGTCTTCTTTCGGTGCCTTGGGGTCCACCAGGGTGGCGACGGCACTGCGGTCGAACTTTACGCTCAATCCGTCGGCGATTTTCACCGAGACAGTTTTGTCAGTGACTCCCGAAACGATCCCGTGGATACCGCCGATGGTGACGACCTTGTCGCCGACGCGAACATTCTTGCGCATCTCTTCCTGACGCTTCTGTTGCTGGCGCTGCGGGCGGATCAGGATGAAGTAAAACATCACCATGATGAGGATCATCGGAACAAACATCCCGAGACCTCCGCCGGCGGAGGGAGCGGCGGCGTCAGATTGGGCGAGGAAAGGGGCAAAGGTAGGGATCATGATCGGAAATGGAGGGGTCGAGGGTCGTTCGTAGGGTGGATAAGAGGCACCCGAAGGCACCGAAGGCAAGGTCGATGCGTGGCGGCATCGTCAGATTTTGGTTAGCCCGCCGCGATAGCGAGCGATAAAATCGTCCTTAAAATCGGCAAAGGTGGCCGTTTCCATAGCATGACGGACCCGCTTCATCAAGTGGAGATAAAAGGCGAGATTGTGCAGGGTCAGGAGCCGCAGTCCGAGGAGTTCGTCATTTTTGATGAGGTGACGCAGGTAGGCGAGGCTGAATCCTTCGCAGAGCGGGTGCGTTTCCCCAGGTGGAGCGAGCGGTCGGGCGTCGTGCTCCCAGCAGGCATTTTTCAAATGAATGGGTCCCTCGGGCGTGTAGGCTGTTCCGTTGCGGGCGACGCGAGTCGGCAACACGCAGTCGAACATATCAATGCCGCGGGCGATCAGTTCGAGCAACTGATCCGGCTGGCCGAGCCCCATGGCGTAGCGGGGTTTGTTCGTAGGGAGAAGTGGCGCGGCGATTTCGACCGCCTTGAGCATGTCTGGAACGGGTTCACCCACGGAAAGACCGCCGATAGCATACCCGTCGAAATCGAGCCCCACCAGATCGCGGGCGGCCTTTTCCCGCAACTCAGGATAACATCCGCCCTGCACGATGCCGAAATATCGTTGCCCCGGAGGGCGGTTCGCGGTGATCCAGTCCCGCGCCCGCTCCGCCCAACGCTGGGTCAGGGCGAGCGACTTCGCAGCATAGTCGCGCTCGCAGGGGAAAGGCGGGCATTCGTCGAGAATCATGCAAATGTCGCTGCCGATGGATCGCTGCGTTTCCAACACCGACTCCGGGGTCAGGAACAGCGGACTGCCATCGAGGTGACTCTGGAACCGCACGCCCTCCTCGGTGATCTTGCGCAATTTCGACAAGGAAAAAACCTGATACCCTCCCGAGTCGGTCAGAATCGGCCGATCCCAGCGCATGAAGTTGTGCAGCCCGCCGAACGTGTCCAGCACCGCGGTGCCTGGTCGAAGATGGAGATGGTAGGTATTTCCAAGGATGATCCGGCAATCGAGCGAAGGATCAACCAGCTCGGTAGGATGAACTGATTTCACCGTGCCCCGCGTGCCCACCGGCATGAAGGCAGGCGTCTCCACTTCCCCGTGGGCGAGGCTGATACGGCCCCGGCGGGCAGCGGTTTTGGTGTCGGTGGCAAGCAGGGTGAACATCGGCGAGCGGGACTGGTAAGGTGTCCGGGGGCGATGTGCTAGTGAGAATCGGGGCTCCTCTGGCAAAGGTCGTAACGCATTGGATCAATGCGCTCACAATCAGTAAGTTACGGGTTTTTTCCAAAGGCGCGGCAACCAGGGGGAGAAACTTTTTTCATATACTTTCCAGAAACCGACCTTTTTTACGTATGTATTTGTTAAGACATTCTCATCTTTCAGTCTGGACCGACCTCTCCCGAGCGATCACAACTACCCCCTCATCGAAGGTTTAGACATCCCTGAGGACTTTTACTGGGTGCGCTCCGAAACTACGCCGCTCGAAGGCATGCCACTTCCTTCGAAAACCACTCCGTGGGAAGTCCTCCACCAACGCGGATTTCGTTGGGTCCGCATTGGATGTCCGCATAGAATGTCTGTCCGTATAGAATGTCCGTATAGAATGTCCGACATACAATGCGTTTCCCCGCTGAGAATCGGAATGATCTCCCGCAGATGCGCCCTCTTGCCGGTGAACCTTGGTCCGCTTACACTGTCGAAAAGCCTTCGATGATTCAGCGTCCTATCCCTGTCACTTTTCAGCATCGTGTCGCCTTCACACACGGAGCCTTTGATCCGAAAAACCACACGCTGCGCGATCTCGTGGCCGATGCGAGCGCCCTCGGAGCGCCGGCCAAAGTGCTGGTCCTGCTCGATGCCGGCGTGGCGGAGGGCAATCCCCGGCTGGTCAAAAAGATCGAGACCTACGCTGCGGCTCACGCGGATACCATCACTCTGGTCTCATCCCCGATGATCCTGCCGGGTGGTGAATCCTGCAAAAACCAATGGCCGCTGGTCGAGAAGATCTGGCAAGCCATCGAATACCACAAAATCTGCCGCCATTCCTACATCATCGCGATCGGGGGCGGTGCCTTCCTCGATCTCGCCGGCTTCGGAGCGGCCACCGCCCACCGGGGCATCCGTCTGCTTCGCATGCCGACGACGACCTTGAGTCAGGGCGACGGCGGGGTCGGGGTGAAAAACGGGGTGAATTTCTTCGGCAAAAAGAACTGGATCGGGACCTTTTCGGTGCCTTTTGCCATCGTCAATGATCTCGATTTTCTCGCAAGCCTCTCGACCCGGGCCTGTCGGGACGGGATCATTGAAGCGATCAAGGTGGCACTTATCCGTGACGCCGATTTTTTCCGCTACCTCCAGAAACACGGAGAGTCGCTAGGTCGCTTGGATGCCCGGCCTCTTGAGACAGCGATTCGGCGCAGTGCGGCGAATCATGTCGAGCACATCGCCACCAGCGGCGATCCCTTCGAATACGGCTCGGCCCGTCCGCTCGACTTCGGCCACTGGGTCGCCCACAAGCTGGAGCAGATCTCCGGCTTCGCCGTCAGCCACGGAGAAGCAGTGGCGGTCGGGATGGCCATCGATCTCCTCTATTCCGTGGAGATCGGATTGCTTGACAGTGAAGTGGCCGAGGAGATCCTCGATCTGATCCAAACGGTTGGATTCGAGCTTTGGTCTCCGTGGCTGGATCGGGAGGAGCACGGTCGACCGGTCATTCTGGCCGGATTGGAGGAATTCCGCGAGCACCTCGGCGGTCAACTGACGATCACCCTGGTCACCGAAATCGGGAAAAAACTCGAAGTTCACGAGATGGATCAGGCGGCGATCCTGCGGGCGATGGAGAATCTGCGGAGCCGGTTGGTGCCGTGCAGGCAAGTAAAGTGCACTCCTGACCGACTTTACGGCTGGGAAACACGAGGCTTGAGCGCCTGGATCAACCCGTCGATGGCCGAATATTCCTGCCCGTCATGATTGTTGGCGAACTGCTCGGCGAGGCGATTGAGTTCCTCCGCTGCCGCAGCAATCTCGGTGGAATGGCTCGTTTTTAGTTTGAGACTCCGGATCAGAACGAGCGCCTCGCCATATTCCTGGATGAGCACCTGTTCGAGAACTTCCTCCATTTCTTTCGTGATCCGCTGGAGCTCGATGGCGTGTTGCACGGCGAAAGTATACGTCCGTTGGGGAGGCGGAGATATGTGCCGTCCTGATCGACAGGCGCATCAGTTGCCGCGGCAAGAACCCGCAAAGTCTGGGCGGCATGAGATAACTTGCCGGTCAAAAAGAGCATCCGTTTCCTCGCGGGCGGGATGACTTGAGGCTCCTTGACATGGGCTTTGACCGGCCCGCCCTTGCTTACCATGAAGTTGTGTTTCACCTCCCCGCTATACCAGGAGAGCACTTCAAAGCCATCGCTGATCGCCGGATGGCCGACCTGATTCACAAGGGCTTCGTCATCGACGACGTGGCACTGGAAACACGAGCCCGCCATCGCCGCGAGATTCTGCGGGTGGGTCATCCCGGCCACCGTTGAAGCGGCCACCCGCGCGTCGCGGGAAATCGATTTACGGTTGTGCTCGTCGATCCAATCCGCAGCTCCAGCGTGGCGGCTTTTTCGCAACTCACGCCCGCCGTCACTTGCGTCACCCCTGAGAGCGCTTCTTCCGTGTAGTGGCAGCGCACACAACTCGCGGACCGCGGAATTGCCGCCGGCGCGATATTCAGGATGGCGGCCATCTTTTCCGAAGCCGGACTCGCCGCAAGGCTCTCAAAGGAGCGGGCATGGGCAGATTTTTCCCAAACCTCGACCATTTCCTCGTGGCAATCCCGGCAAGACTCGACCCCGACCTGGCTCGCCGGGTTCTGTGGAAGCCGTTGACCAAGGGCCGCGGAAGAAAATATGAGTCCAGTCGAGAAAATTGGCAGAAAACGGATCATGAAAATCAAATGGACCTGATTATTTTGTAAACTTAAACATAAAATTTGATAAATTACAGGATTTACCATAAATTCCGTCCCTTTTTGTCATACTTTCGTGCATTCACCGCCAGTCTAGCCTTCTTCTGCTGCTCCTCTCTTGGAGTGCTCCCCTTCGTGCAGAAGAGGTGCCGAATGCAGCTGCGGATGCGATCCACCGCAGCTACGTGGAAACCTTGCGGCAGGAAGGAAAATACCCCACGGCGGCGGCGATGGTTTCTACTTCGCTATCGGACATTTGGCGAAACTCGGCTACTGGAACTCGGAATTGCGGGGCAACGCCTCTCTCGCGATGCGCCGACAAGAATCCGCCGCCGTGGCTGATGGCGTCCTCTTCACTCATGCGCTGAGCCGGACCATGAGGCACAGCGATGACATCCTGACTTTCTCCACGTTCTACGAAATCGACGACTACACTTCGGCGGCGAGAGGACCGGCCACCGGAGAACCACTCGCCGGATTCAGCTTGGTGCAGCGCGCCGTCGGGGTGGGCAGCTATAGGCCTCCCCTCGGCACGGCCTCGACGGATTAACTGGGCTTCATCGTATCGTATCAATACTTCCTCGACTCGACCGACAGCAAGCAGGTCCTCGTGGCTCTCGGCGGCAGCACGCCGCTTGAGGAAAGCGCCTCACCGGCCATCGCCGGCCTAGGGGTGCAATATCAGCAGGCCCTTTCGACGAATTTGGTCTGGTCCGTCGGCGGATTCGGCTCCCTAGCGGAATCAGGGGACAAGGGATTCGGCATGCGAGCGTAGCTGGTGCGACGGTTTTAGGCTAAACAAGAATCCCTACTCCCCGCTCACGAACTTCGCTACATCGGCATTCCACGCCGCATTGGATGCCTCGATGGTATACATCATGTGGCCGCCCTCGTAAAAAGTGTAGGAGATGTTCGACCGCAGCGAGGGGTCGATTTTTAGATGATCCAAACTGTGCCGGATCGCCGTCGCGGGTGTCGCCAAATCCTGATACCCGCAATTCACGAGCACGCGCAAAGATGGATTTTGCGACATGACTTGGGCCAATCGGTCCAACACGCTGATCGGCTGTCCGACGAAGTCATCGCCGTAGTTCCACGGACGAACCCGGCTGCTGAGGATCTCATAAACCAGATCGCTTTCAAATTTCAAGTCTCGACGGAGATAGTCGTTGAGCGTCGCGGAAAATGGACCATAGACGGCCGCATAGCTCGGGTCATACTCCGGAGCAATGCCCGCCCGGACTCCATCCGTTCCGGTGATCCGGGCATCGAAGCGGCCGATCACGAGCCCCTTTCCACGCAGCAACTCCTCCTGGAAAAAAGACGGGGGAATCCTCAAATCGTGGCGTTCGACGGTGGTCGGGTCGATCGAAGTGTATCGGGCGATCCGCTCTGCCAGGGCCGTTTTTTCTTCTGCCGGAAGCGCCGTTCCGCGAAGCAGGGCGGTCGCATAGTCACCCGAGGCAAAGGCCTCTACCTCCGCCCGCCGCGCCGCCGCGTCGGCCATCAAGTCGGGGCCGAGTTGCTCGTGATAGGCCGCCACCTCGGACATGGCCGGAAGAAAGGCCACCGCCGCCGTGTCGGTGTCGAAGAGGGTCTCAAAATTGAGCACTCCGGAGACCAACACGATGCCATTTAGATACAGACCGAACTTCTGGTGCAACACTTGGGCCAGCGCCGCAGCACGCAGCGAGCCATAGCTCTCCCCGGCCAAAAACTTCGGCGAAAGCCAACGTCCTTCACGGGTCGTATAGAGGCGGATGAACTCCGCCATCGAATCCAGATCGCCTTCGAAGCCGTGAAACTCACCCGCCTTTTCCTTATCCTCGACCCGACTGAAACCCGTGCTGACCGGATCGATGAAGACCAGATCGGCCACCCGCAGCAGCGAAGCAGGATTGTCCGCCAGAGTGAAGGGTGGCGCGGGCATGGTGCCATCCGGTTTCATTGCGACCCGTTTCGGCCCGAAGCCACCGAGGTGCAGCCAGACCCCTGAGGACCCCGGACCGCCATTAAAACAAAAGACGATGGGCCGGGTAGCGGGGTCCTTGACGCCTTTGGCCGTGTAAGCCACATAGAACATGGCAGCCTTGGTTTTGTCCTCGGCCTTGTTGATCACCATGGTTCCCGCCGTGGCGTAGTAGGGAAGCTCACTGCCCCCGAAGACGCCGACGTGGTCCGTCACAATGGCCTGATCCACCAATTCGACCGGCTTCTCGGGAGCTTTCTCGTCGGCGGGCTTCTTCTCCGGTTCTTTGTCTTCGGCATTGCCAGGTATCCCAATGCCAAGAAAAAGGAGAGTCAAAAGGAGGGATTTCATCAAGACTTGTAAGGCCCTCGCCCGCCTGACGCAAGCGACCCAAAAAAGCGCCCCAGCCATTTCCAGCGACGACAAAGCGGTTGCGACCCGGCGCGCCGGACGTAACATCTCGAAGAGCCACGTTTCCTCATGTCCGACTCCATCCCGCAGCACGCCGCCTACGACTCCAAAATCGAGGGCAACATCATTTTCACCAAGGCCGATTCCGCCATCAACTGGATGCGGAAAAACTCCCTCTGGCCCATGCCCATGGGACTGGCCTGCTGCGCGATCGAACTCATGGGAGCAGGAGCTTCCCGCTTCGACATCGCCCGCTTCGGTGCCGAGGTGATGCGATTTTCACCCCGCCAGAGTGATGTCATGATCGTCGCCGGCACCGTCACTTACAAGATGGCCCTCGCCGTGAAACGCGTTTGGGACCAAATGCCCGAACCGAAATGGTGCATCGCGATGGGAGCCTGCGCGTCCTCTGGTGGCATGTATCGAAGCTACGCCGTGCTTCAGGGCATCGATAATCTCATCCCGGTCGATGTGTATGTTTCCGGTTGCCCCCCGCGCCCGGAAGCCCTGCTTGAGGGCCTGATGAGGCTCCAGGACAAAATTTCCAAAGAGGAGTCGGCTCGCGCTCATTTCCAGACCACCGCGACCGCCTGACTCACCGCCTTTCCCAGCCATCATGGACGCACCTTTTCTGCAAGCAATCACCACTCGCTTCGGTTCCGCCATTCTCAAACAGACCGAATTCCGCGACGAATTGACCCTACAAATCGCGGGAGACATCGCGCTCGACTTCCTCGCGTTCTGCCGGGACGAGTGCGGTTTTGACTACCTGCTCGACATCAGCAGTCTCGACAACTTCGGCATCGAACCCCGCTGGGAGATGGTTTACGAACTTTACGCCCTCAGCAACGGTGCCCATCACCACCTCCGCGTGAAATACACCGTGGCAGAGAACACCAAGGCGGCCAGCGTCAGCGACCTCTGGCCGACCGCCGGATGGCACGAGCGCGAAATCTACGACATGATGGGAATCGAATTCAGCGGACTCGCCGACCATCGCCGCATTCTCATGTGGGAGGGCTACCCTTACTTCCCTCTCCGGAAGGACTTCCCTCTCGCCGGTCGCCCGAGTGAAATGCCGGATGTGGCCTTCACCGACCGCGCGCCCCTTGCAGGCGGTCCTTTTGTGACCTCCCCGACCTCAGCGACTACCGTTGATCGCGAGCCCCGCTCCCGCGAAATTCTGTGATCGGAGTCGCCCCGCCGGAACGACTCCTCCACCCCGACCATGGAAGCGCTCGCGGATTGGCTGGCCGAGCGAACCGGTCTCCTCGCCACCCTCGCCGCGATCTCGTTCGCGACCCTCCTCATCAGCATCCTCCTCGTGCCCATTCTCATCCGCCGGATGCCTGCGGACTACTTCCTCGAGCGCCGACCTCTCACCGAAACCCTCAAAACGCGCCATCCCCTCTCCAACATTCTCCTCAAGGCCCTGAAAAACTCCCTCGGCCTCATTCTTCTCCTCGCCGGACTCATTATGATCCTCACCCCCGGCCAAGGCGTCCTCACCATTCTCGTCGGACTCATCCTCATGGATTTCCCCGGCAAACGCTCCCTCGAACTGCGCCTCGTCCGAATCCCCCCCATCCACCGGACCATCCGCTGGATCCGCCACCGGGCCAAGAAGCCCGATCTTCTCCTCCCACCGCGCTCCGCCTGATAGCATCCTCGCAACCAGGTTCACGAGATAATTGAATGTCTGACATACAATGTATTTCGCTTGACTCCTGCTGGGGCTGGCTGATTCATAAGTCATGAAGGCATCGAGAATTTTGGGAGTTGGAAGATCGTTCTACCACGTGGTGTCGCGGGTGGTGGATCGGAGGATGGTGTTTGAGGGCCGGGAGAAGGAGGTGTTTCGAAAGATTTTGCGGAATTTGGAGGCGTTCTCAGGGGTTCGGATGGTGACGTATTGTTTGATGGGGAATCACTTTCATCTGCTCGTGGAAGTACCCGATCGGGAGGAGTTGGCTCCCTTGACGAAGGAGGAGTTGCTCGGACTGCTGCCGCTCTTGCACGACGATTTGACTGTGCTGGGGGTGCGGCAAGAGTTTGAGCGGGCTGAAGCGGAGGGGAATGAAGCCTGGAGCGACGCAATTTTGGCGAGGTATGAGAGACGCCGGGGGAGTCTGGGGTTTTTCTTAAAGGATGTGAAACAGCGAGTTACGCTGATGATGAACAAGCGACTGGGGCGGACCGGGACGCTTTGGGAAGGCCGATACAAAAGCGTTCTGGTTGAGGGGAGTGAGACGGCATTACTGACCGTGGCCGCTTACATCGACCTCAATCCAGTGCGGGCGGGCCTAGCCAAAACGGCGGAGGAATATCGCTGGAGCGGCTATGCCGAAGCGGTCGCACGAGGCAAACGCGGCAGAAGGGCGCGGGAGGGGCTTGGGATCGTAATGAGCGAGGCCTTGCGCGAACCGGAGTGGCGGGAGGATTGGAAACGCACCCAGGCGCGATATCGGCTATTTTTGTATGCGGAGGGAGTGGCCTGTGATGCCAATGAAGCTGGTGAGGGTGCGCGGCGGGGCTTCAGTGAAGCGGACGTTGAGGAGGTGGTGATCGCGTGCGGGGCGATGAGCATTCCCGAGATCCTGCGCCATCGGGTGCGGTATTTCTGCGATGGGGCGGTGCTGGGAACCGTGGAATTCGTGAACGCAGTGTTTGAGCGCGAGCGGTCGGAAAATGGACGCTTCAGCGAGAAGCGCCGCTCAGGGGCGCGGCAATTACGCGGGGCGGAGTGGGGTGAACTGCGGGTAGCGCGGGATTTGCGGAAGGATGTGATTCGGAGGAATCCGATGGAGACTTCGAATCACGATGGGCGCCCTTGACTCAGCTTGAACACTCGGCAGGTGAGTCGGATGATCTGCCGGATTGAAGAAGCTGGATCATTTCTCTCATGGCGGGGCTGGCCGTGCGGCTGCGACGGCGGAGAATGCCGATAGGGCGCCAGACGAAGGTGCCTTCGAAGGGGATTTGCACGAGAGTGCCGTTGGCCACTTCCTCCCGCACGCTCTCTCCGGGAACGATGGAGACGGCTTGCTCGATGATGACGGCCCGTTTGACCGCTTCGATGTTGTCGAACTCGACCATCTCGCGGACTTCAACGCCGGCTTGCTCGAAGAGAGCATCGATGGCCTTGCGGGTGGGTAGGTCGGGTTCAAAAGAAACGAAACGTTGTCCGGCGAGAGATTTGATCTCCAGAGCTCGGCGTTTGGCAAGGGGGTGGCCGGAAGGGCAGATCACTACAAGCCGATCTCGCCAGGCCCGCTCGACTTCGAGTCCCTTTCGTTCGTGTGGATAGGCGACAAGCCCGAGATCGGCCCGGTTTTCGGCCACATCGAGATAGACTTCCTGAGATCGGCGATAACGCACCTCAAGATCGACTTCGGGATAACGCCGACGGAAGCGTTTGAGATACTCCGGCAGTTCGTGAAAGCCGATGCTGTAAACCGTGGCGATGGTCAGTGGTCCGGCGACCACATCTCGCATGGCTATGAAGTCCGCAGCGATGCCGCGGTAGGTTTCGAGAATGGAGCGTGCTGCGGTCAAAAAGGCCTCACCCTCAGGAGTAACCGAAAACCGCCGATGACCTCGCTCCAGGAGGACCACTCCAAAGCGTTCTTCAAGTCCTCGAATCTGCTGGCTGACAGCGCTTTGGCTGATACCGTGACGTTTAGCCGCATCGGAAAAGCTGCTCGTCTCGACAACATCGCAAAAAATCTGGAAAGTCTCAACTTGCATACGTCTTCGAAGACTATCGCGAATCCAGTTGCAGTCGTCCAAGATTTCTCGCACCTTCGTTTTTGCTTCGGCCCAAACCCCTTCCAGACGATGCTCTCCCGCTCCTCCATTCCCGCGCTCCTTGGTATCCTCGTCATTCTAGCTTTTCACGGGGAGTGCACAGCCCAGGAGTGGCCTCGCTTCCGCGGACCAAACGGTTCCGGCATCGGCAATCTGAGCGGATTACCCGAGGAAATCAAAGAAAGCGATTACTCGTGGAAGGTTCTCCTGCCGGGTCCAGGACACTCATCACCCGTGCTGTGGGGCGAAAAACTCTATCTCACAGCCATCGCCGAGGGCAACGAACGCCTGGTCCTCTGCATTGACCCGCTCACCGGCGGAACATTGTGGACGTGGAAGGAAACCGTCGCAGCACACAATCTCCACCAGTTCAATAACTTTGCCTCGGCGACACCGACGGCGGACGAACGGGCCGTCTATCTCGTGTGGGGATCGGGCGAACGCACCGAAGCGCTCGCCCTCGACCATGAGGGAAATTTGCTCTGGCGACGGGAATGGCCCGCCTTTTCATCCGATCACGGTTTCGGCGCTTCGCCCATGCTGTGTGACGGCGTCCTCGTAGTACACACAGATTCCGTGAAAGAAAAATCCAGCAAAGTCATGGGGCTGGACCCCGCGTCCGGAAAGACTCTTTGGGAGCTGTCCCGCCCGACCATCGAAGAGGATCGCAAACACCTCACCGCTTACAATACACCGGTCCGAGTGGAAGTCGCGGGGGAGCCGGTCCTCGTCGTGTTTCAAACCAACGATGGCTGGCGCGGACTCGATCCCATCACCGGTAGCGAATATTGGCATTGGCCGGGGGCTTACAAACTGCGCAGCGTCGGATCGCTGATTGCTGCAGAAAATCTAGTGTTCGCCAGTGTGGGCGAAGGTGGCAATGGCAAAGAGGGCACCGCGCTGCGGCTAAACGCGGATGGTCCACCCGAGGTAGCCTACTCGCTCGGGATCAGTGATGGTCTCAGCTATGTGACGACTCCCCTTTTCCACGAAGGGCTCCTCTATCTATGGGCGGATGGTGGAGTCCTTACTTGTCTCGACGCCGCCAGCGGAACCCGGCTTTACCGGGAACGGGTCGGCGGAAATTTTTTCAGTTCCCCGATCATCGCCGATGGGAAAATTCTTTGCTGCAGCCGCGAGGGTGAACTGGTCATGGTGCGTCTCGGCCCGGAGTTTTCCATCGTGAGTCGCAGTCTGCTGGGTGCCAGCATCCAAGCGACTCCGGCAATTGCGTTGAATCGTCTGTTTGTGAGGACGGAGGACAGCCTGATTTGCATCGCCGGGAAGTAATTTTTCATGTTGGTTTTTTCCACCAAATCCGAATTGCGTGCCTGGTTAACCGAGCGGCCTCGACGTGGACGCACGCTCGTTCCGACGATGGGGGCGCTCCATCGGGGGCATACCAGCCTGTTCGATCTGGCGAGGGCGAAACGGCCCGATGGAGACTTGATCGCAACGATCTTTGTGAATCCTCTCCAGTTCGGGCCGAGCGAAGATTTTTCTGCCTACCCTCGTCCGCATGAGGCGGATCTCGCTCTGTGCCGAGATCATGGAGTGACGGCTGTTTTTGCACCCTCCGGCGCGGAGATGTATGCGGCAGACGCCTCCATCACTGTCGCAGAATCCCAGCTCTCCCGGGATTTCTGCGGGGCCAGCCGGCAGGGCCACTTTGACGGGGTAGTCACTGTGGTCAGCAAGCTCTTCAACTTGGTTGAACCTGAGATCGCCGTGTTTGGCGAAAAGGATTTTCAGCAACTCGCCATCATTCGACGGCTGGTGCGCGACCTGAATTTTCTGATCGAAATCGCCGCCGGCCCCACTGCCCGGGAGAAGGACGGACTCGCCCTGAGTTCGCGAAACGTATATTTGAGTGGCGCCGAACGCGAACAGGCACCGATCATTCGGGCAGCCCTACAGTCGGTCGCCGCTAATATTACCTCGGGAACCTTCCCTGATCCGGCGTCCGCACTAGCCTCTCTCAAATATACCATCACCACAAAACCACTTGCGGTGATCGACTACCTCGGTCTCGTTCACGCAGAAACCCTCGTCCCGCTAACCACCTTTTCCTCCCACCCCGCCCGACTGCTCGCGGCGGTCTTTTTTGGCCGGACTCGCTTGATCGACAACGTGGCGGTCCTTCCCCTCGGATCCTCCTGACACTTCCCTAAACTCCCTTGTGAAAACCTACGACTTTCTGGTGATCGGGAGCGGCATCTCGGGCCTGAGCTTTGCCTTGCGAGCCGCCGCGCACGGATCGGTCGCCATCGTGACCAAACGCGAGGGGGACCGAACCAATACCGCCTGGGCTCAGGGAGGCATCGCTTGCGTGCAAGGCAACGAAGACTCCTTCGACCAACATGTCGCCGATACTCTCGATGCCGGCGCGGGGCTTTGCCCGGAGAGGGTCGTGCGTGAAATCGTCAGCGGCGGCCCCGAGGCCATCGCTGAGCTGATGCAATGGGGTGTTCATTTCGACCGCGACGAGGAGGATGGTGACACCCTCGCACTCGGGCGTGAGGGCGGGCACACCCAGCGACGCATCCTGCATCACAAAGATACCACCGGTCGCGAGATCCAGACCAACTTGCTCGCTGCCGCCAAAGGGCACGCTAACATTACTCTACTGGAGCATCATTTCGCCATCGACCTGATCACAACGCAGAAGCTTGGCCTGAGAGAAGAGCCTCGCTGTGTCGGCATCTACGCCCTCGATGAAACCAGCGGGGAAGTCATCGTGCTGCGCTCGAATCGGGTGCTGCTCTGCACCGGCGGCAGCGGGCGGGTCTATCTCTACACGACCAACCCGAGCGTCGCGACCGGCGACGGCGTGGCGATGGCCTGGCGAGCCGGCTGCGAAATCGCCAACATGGAGTTTGTGCAGTTTCATCCGACCTGCCTCTACCATCACGAGTTGAAGTCCTTCCTCGTCACCGAAGCGATGCGTGGAGAGGGAGCGGAGCTGATTGACAAGAATGGTCGCCGCTTCATGTCCGAGTATGACCCGCGTGGCTCGCTCGCTCCTCGCGACATCGTAGCCCGGGCGATCGACCGGGAGATCAAAAAGACGGGCGGCCCCTGCGTCTATCTCGATATCACCCACAAACCGGCGGAATTTGTGAAATCGCGGTTTCCCAACATTTACGAAACCTGCCTGACAGTGGATATCGACATCACCCGGCAGCCCATCCCGGTCGTGCCGGCGGCCCACTATCAATGCGGCGGCGTGCGCACCGACGTCCATGGAGCCACCTCCCTGAAAGGTCTCTGGGCGGTCGGGGAAGTCGCCTGCACGGGTCTGCATGGAGCGAATCGTCTGGCCAGCAACTCCCTGCTAGAGGGCGTGGTGGTTTCGCACTTTGCCCTCGATGATTGCCTGGCGAAGCTTCCCATCGGTTTTCAAAGCGATGCCCCAGCGCTACCGGAGTGGACGTCGGGTGACGCCTCGGACGTCGATGAGCTGGTCGTGATTTATCACAACTGGGACGAAATCCGCCGTCTGATGTGGGACTATGTTTCGATCGTGCGTACCAGCAAACGACTCCAGCGAGCGGCGACACGTCTGCACAACTTGCAGCGGGAGGTGCAGGAGTTTTACTGGAATTTCCGCGTCACCAGTGAACTGCTCGAGTTGCGGAATCTCGTGGAAGTGGCAATGCTCATCGTGGACTCCGCCGCCTCGCGACAGGAAAGCCGCGGCCTGCATTACACGCTCGACTATCCCGAGCGTGACGACGAGCACTGGCTTCGCGACTCGATCCTGCACCGAGGGGGCCCGCACGTGGCTGGGAATTGAGGAGGGATCGGGTCGTCTCGGAGGCTGATCGAGCTTCTGGCGTGAAAGCTGCGTCTTCCCTGTGACAGCCGACGAGCCAAAGTCGGGCGACTGGCTTACTGTTCGATAAATATTGATTTTTCTGATAATTATTGTTTATTTTCTTTTTTGTATCTCGATTTGCATTTTCTAAGGTTTTCTTCTCGTAAACACTCAGGGAACTTTGTTTCATTCCGTATCTAAGTCGTGGCCACTGCAATCCCATCACGCTCTATCGGAGTGCTTCTCGGTCTGGCCACCTCGGTTATGGGAGGCCAACTCAAGGCTCAGGATGTCGCTTTGGTGAACGCGATTTCCCGAATCGCACCTTCGTTTCAGGCTGAATCATCGACCGCCGCAGCCCTGGCGAATCCACTACTTCCTTTCATCAGTTGCGGCAGCGAAGATCTCATTCCGGGAGCGATACCCTGGGCGGAGGACACCCCTTCACTTCCCCGGGTGTTCGCCCCGTCACAGCCCCGCAGCCGTTATACCCGGTTCCCGTGGCGGAAGAACATTGTCACCACCATCTTTTGGATCGGGGAGAAACCATCGGGGAGGAACCGCACTCCCAACCATGTTAGTTCTTGGGATGGGAAGTGGGCGGTGAATTACGGTGGTTACGACAATCCCAGTCCCGGAGCGCGCGAAGGCTTTCTTCCCAAGGATTTTGTTCCGAGCTTGAACCCATTCTACTACGCCCTGCCTTACAACGATATTTCCCGCACCGGAACGAAAGCCTCGGCCCGCGCGGTCGTCCCTTGGTTCGACGAAGCATACTACCGCGATGGCCGCACGGTTCTGAAAGGTCGATGGATGGCCATCCGCCTGGGCGACAAGGTTTGTTATGCTCAATGGGAAGACGTTGGACCATTTGAAACGGACGACACTGATTATGTGTTTGGCACCTCCAACCCGAAAACGAAAGAGAACAAATGCGCCGGCCTAGACGTGTCACCCGCAGTGCGGACCTTCCTCGGGTTTACCGATGGATACGCAACGGTGGACTGGCGCTTTGTCGATGTCGATGAAGTCCCGGAAGGTCCGTGGAAAACCTGGGGCTCGAACAACCCCTTCGCCAATGCCAATTTTACGCAAAACGCCCCGACGAAAGAGGTCCTCGATCTTGAAGTGATCCAGCAACGCCTCCTGGCCATCGCCGCAGACGACGAATCGCTGGCGAGCGCCGCGCAGCAATAAGACGCCCGTCGCGTCGGAACCGGAACCGGAATCGTTGCTTCGATGGTCCTGTTTTGCGGTGGCCTTGTTCCGGCCCAACACTGAAGACGGGACCTACAGGCGAATCGAAGTGCCCCCGTCTCCGACCTTCTCCAATTGCAAAGTCGGGGCCATGGTCTGAGGATCAGTTTTGCCTTCTTCTGGAAAGAGCACGACAATCTCAGTGAACTTTCCCGCGCTCCAAGCCTGACGATTGAGCAGCCAGTCCTGCAAAAAGCGGGCCACCGAAGCCCGGCTTTCCTCACGCCCTTTGGCCAAAACGTCCTCCGCTCCGGCCCGCGTCGCCAACTCCGCTGAAATGGAGGACTCCAGCTCCGCGAGATTTTCATCCGCGTTCCAGCGTGCCCATCCCGCTTGTGATCGTTTTCGCATCCCGGCAGAGTCAAACGCCACCGGCAAGCTCGGTTGGATCGAAGGAGCCAGAACCACCAACCGTTGGCCAGACACGGTCATCTGCCAATCTCCGCGCAGATCGATGTGGTAACGATAGGTGGCAGGAACGGAAATTTCTGAGATGGTGGTCCCCAGCGGCATTTTCTTCCCGAACAGTTCGACATGCGACTGTCTTGAGAATGTTTCCGTGGCCACCGCCGTCGCGACCTCCAGGATATTGCCCGCGTTTCCCGTGGCCTTGGCTTCCTGCCAGGTCGTGAACGTTTCCACCACTTCCCCAGGTGAAAATACCTTGGCCAAGTCCTTAATGGCATCTCCTGCTTCTCCGAGCTTTTTGTCGATGAGATGCAGCACCACAAAGGGAGCTGACACCGCGGCTAGGATGAGGCAAATCACCAGCCAGAACCAGGGTCCGGGTGCTTTACGCTTTGGCAGAGTCTCTGGGATCGGGTCAGGTGCTGAACTCATGGAACTGTCGGATCGGTTTGAACTTGGTCAGGAAAGCGCTTGTGATTCGGCGCGCTGGCGTTAATTGGCTTGAAAGTAGCTCCGCTGCTTTTCGGAAATCGGCATGTTGAGCAACTCCATTACGGAAAGGATGTCCTCCCAGACAGCGCGTTTCGCCTTTTTTTCGTTGATACCCTTCTCCATCCGCAACAGATAGCTGGGATGATATGTGACCACCAGAGGATAGCCTTCGAACGCGTGCAGGCACCCCCGCAAACTTGCGATGGAAGCTCCCTTTTCCAACAGGCCTTCTGCCGCAGTGGATCCCAGCGCTACAATCACCTTCGGGTTGACCAAATTGACCTCTCGCTTCAGATACGGTAGGTAGGCTTCCATCTCCGCCGGATCCGGGCTGCGATTGCGGCTCTGCTGGAACTTGCCGTCGTTGATCTTGGCGCGACGTTTCAGCAGGTTGGTGAGATACACGTCCTGACGGCGCAGTCCCATCGCCTTGAGGATCGCTATCAGCTTCTCCCCGGCTGGACCAACGAATGGTTTCCGGTGGATTTCCTCTTCCTCGCCGGGGGATTCCCCCACAAAAAGAATATCCGCCATCGGATTCCCTGAAGAGTATACCACCGTGTCGAAGAGGGTGCCGTTGCACAGGAGAGACGCCTCGGAGGAAATCTCTTCGAAGAGCGCACGAAGTCCCGCCCGAACTCCCTCTTCGTTACGAGCTTCCCCGCGAGCTTCCCCGCGCTTCGGAGGAGCAGAAACGACCGCCGCCTGGGTCTCCCCGGATTTCAAAACGACCGACCCATCCCCATGCTCGCTCGCTCGCGAGGCAACCCCACCGGCTTTTGCCCGGCGCAGAATTGCGGGCAAATCTCGCAACCGAGCTATCGTAGCCGCCTCCAAAGGCAGCGCTTGCAGCCCCCGCCCTTTGTCCCGCTGCAAAATTCCCTGCAACAGTGTCAGTCCCGCAGCAATATCGGAGAGTTCGGCCATGGAAAAGACTATCGTGCTTTCGCAAGGTTTCCACTACCTTTGCGGGGCAGTTCCCAATCCCTTCGTATTACAAAAAATTGTCATTTTCCTCTTTGGCAATCGGAAGATGCCATGCCAACCTTACGCTCGGAATTCCCCTCTAGCCCCCACTCCAAGGATCATGTTCAAACGCATCGGCAATCTCTTTCGCGGCTTCATCGGACTCTTCATATCCGGCATCGAGAAGCAGAATCCCGAAGCCCTTCTGGATGTCGAAAAGGAGAACCTCCGAACCCAAATTTCCAAATACAATCAAGGCCTTGCCGCCCATGCTGGACTGTGCGAGCGTCTCATGAGCCAGGTCAAACGCGAGGAGCAGGAAGTCCGCGAACTCACCGCCAAGGCGGGCGCGCACCTCAAGGCCGGCAACCGCAAACTCGCCGGAGAGTATGCCCTCCGTCTTCAAAAAGCCAAGGAGGAGCACACCTCGAATGTGGCTCAGCTGCAAGATGCGGAAAAAACTTACAATGAACTGAAATCTGCCCGCGACGTCGCCGTCAAGGCCGCCCGCGACAAGATCGAGTCCCTCAGCCGCGGCATCAGCGAAACCAAAATCGCCAAAGCCACCGCCGAGCTCAATGAAATGGCGGCCGGTATGATCAGCGAGATCGGGGGCTCCGGTGACACCCTCAACCGCCTCGAAGAGATGGTCCGCGAAGAGAAGGACAAAGCCAAAGGCCGCGCCCGTGTCGCCCGTGACAGCATCGACACGACCGATCTGAAAGAGATGGAGGCCGAGCGCTCCGCGCTGGAGGAGCTCGCCCTCGCTGAGTTCGCTGCGGCTTCAGGCATTGTCATCGAAGGCGATGGCGGGGGTGTTTCCGAAGAAACCATTACCGTGGACGGGAAGACGATGTGAGGGCCGTCGGCTCAGTTGCTCCCCATTTCACCTACCTGCCCGGCGCACAGATCGATCAGGTAGGCCAACTCCAGGGCGTTCCGATGGTAGCGGCCGTAGCTTTTCACATGGATCAGCTCGATTGACATATCGACGATGGCCTTGAGTTGAAGGTCGGGACAGCTCAGGTGCTGACGAAGTCCAGTCTCGATCTCACGGCGGACCAAGGCAGCCTCTTCTCCCGCTCCCGTTCGCCGCAACAGCGTCCCGGCAATTTCCTCACAAAGGGACATCAGCGCCTGACTGAGCTTCTGCCCTGCCGTCAGCTGTTTGTCATCCGCGGTGATCCGCCGAATCGGGTGGACCGAGGAAGCGACACCCTGGGGCAGCAATGTCGTGGTGGAAAAAAGAGCGAAAATGGAGCGGTGTGGTTTCTTCATACCCACAAGCTACCCGAGGGGGTGGGACATTCAGGGCCGCTGGAATTCGTTTTTAGTAGAATTTCTGAATTCTTTTCCAGCGCAACAGTCAACCGTGCTCCTGATTCACTCGTAGTGACGCAACGTATCCCGCAATGTAGTTTTCACGAGTTCCCGCAATTCCGGGGGCCCGATCACCTCGGCCTGGCTCCCGAATCCCAGAATCCAGCGGGTCACATCCTCCAGCGCCCGCAGTTCGAGACGGAGCGCCACCTGATCCTCGCCATTCAGTTCCGTAACCGATTGGCTCGGATGCCACTCCCGCTCTGCCACCACTCGCGCCGCGTAACCCGTGAACCTGATTTCGATTGAATAGACCGGAGCGTCCTTACCATCGCCGGCCCACACCCCGAAACTCCCGGCGAAGTGATCTTCCAGCGTGAAGTCCCGGTTCCGCAGGAAGCGGTGCACGAGAACTTCCACCCCGCGAATCCGCTGCACCGCGAAAGTGCGTCGGGCCTGCCTTTCGAGATCAAAGGCCAGCAGATACCAACCGCCGTCGATCTCCGTGAGATGGTAAGGCTGGACCCGTCGCTTCTCTGCCTTGGCCCCGGCTAACTTGCGATATTGGAATTGCAGTTCGCGCGATTCGAGGATCGCCATGATCAGACGATGGAAACAAAAATCGTCTCGATGGGCCATCCCCATTTCTTTCACCGAAAACGCCTGCTCCAAATCCCGCCAGGGAAGCGAAACCTGCTCGCCCATCGTCGCATGGATGCGTTGGAAGCCGCAGCGCAACGCATCCTCCAAGGCCGAGCCGCCGGTCCCACGCATCGGTGCGAGAGCCTTGCGGGCTACCACCATCGCCACGAGGTCTTCCGGGCGGGCTTTCACAAAAGGAAAATCACTGACCGGTCTCGCGTAGAAGTATCCGTGCGAGCGCTCATCGTATTCCAGCGGTAAATCGAGATCCTCCCGCATGAAGTTCAAGTCTCGCTGGATCGTCTTTCGATTCACCTCAAGCTGCTCGGCGATCTGGGAGCAATTCGGATAGCGGCCCTGCCGCACCAGCTCGTGGATTCGCATGACCCTCTCCAAGGGCCTCCGGGTGCCGTCGGCGCGCTGCTTTTTGTTTGCTGCCATCGAAGTTCGTTACTCGAGCACCTGAACCTCCCCCCCCGCGCCGGGAGAGGCGCTCCCGTTCTGCGCCGGATTCGTCGGATTTGGCGACTGATACGTGGACAGAACCGATTGGCCTTTGACCGGCAATCCAGAAACGATGTCCGCAGTAAGGAACTGGCCTTTCCGTGCCGGACTGACTTTGACTTGCGCGGTCACCACACCTCCATCCCCCATGACATCCAGGATCGTTTCCGGATCGAGCGTGATAAACCGACTCGACTTGATCAATACGAATCCACCGTCCCCATCAACCAATTCAACGACTCCGATTGGCAACTTATTGGCGCTCGGCGCTGGGCTGGCGGCAGGAGCCTCGTTCTTCCGCTCAGGGAGAATTCGGCACGAGACCAAACCACCCAAAACAAACACCAGCGCCGCCGTCCCCAGCCATTGCCCATTTCGTGTTATCAACTGTCTTCTCACAAAACGAATATGCGGGCTGCGATGGGACGTGGCAAGACCGCTCCGGATGCTTTTTTGAAAATTGACGGAACTATTGGGATGGAGCAAACTAACCCTGGCCCATGAATCTTTTCGTTTACGGCACCCTCCGAGTCCCGCAGATCTGGGCGGCAGTCAGTGCCAGCCCCCAGACAAGCGCCGTTCCCGCAATACTGCCAGGTTATCGGATTCGCCGGGTTGCCGGGGGTGATTTTCCCGTCATCGGGGCCGATGCAAGCGCCATCGAACCTGTCCCGGGCAATTTGATGCTCGATGTTTCTGACGAAGCCATGGCCCGACTCGACGCCTACGAAGATTTCTTCTATATCCGCACCAGTGTGAAGGTTGAGACTCCGGAGGGTCCGCGCGAAGCCGAAGCCTACGTCGTCCCACCCAATCGGACCGAACTCTTCAGCGATGATCCATGGACCCTTAATTGGTTCGAAGAGACGGCATTGGCCCGTTTCTGGGAACGGAATTTCGGCGGGCCTCTCGACAAACCTCCGCGAAAATTCTCATAATGCTCTACCCAATCATGCGCAACCAATCTGCCATGTTGTAGTAGTTCGTCACCCGAGCGATCTTCCCGGCGGCGACCTCAAAAAAGGCTCCCACCCGCAAATGGTAGGTATGACCCTTCGCCTCCGGCAGGCCCGGATCAGTCCCGACATAACGTCCGTGAATGAAAAACTCTGCGGCCGCACGTTCCCCGCATGGACTGAGACAGACGACGAGATTCTCCACCGTCTCTTCGTAACATGCCTCCATGTGCCGGAGGAACTGCCCAAAGGCCGCAAGCCCTACTTGTGCCTCACCTTGATTCACCTCGTGAATGACATCTTCACTCAAGAGGGCTAGCATCCCAGCCTGGCGCCCCGCATTAAAAGCGTCGTAGTAGCATCGAATCAATTCTTCTGTATCCATAGTCGTGCAAGTCATGGGCGGAAAACTGGAACACGAACCCCTCCAGATCAAGCACCCGATCTCACGGGAGGGTGAGTTCTGCGAAATTACGCCACTCACCCTTCAAGACATAAACCGAGTCCATCCCCAGCAGTTCGCGCAGACGCGCGGCCACATCAAGACAGAGCACCTGATCCCCCGGCTCACCATAGACCAGGACGGGATCTCCACGATGGTCCTCGAGAGCGTCAAGATGGGCGAACACCAGGGCACCCCAATCGGACGGAGCTAGACGCACGGCGCCCCGAAGATGCTCTTCTGCGAAGTTCGATTCGGCCCTGACATCGATCCAAAGAACCTTTCCACCTCGCGCCAGGGTCCGCGCAGCCTCTTCATCGACCACCCATCGTTCATCTCCGCTCCCACCCACTGAGTGCCAGGGCGGCCGTTGGGGATGCACCCACCATGTCAGCGTCGCCGCCGCCGCGGCTGCGACCAAAAGCACGCTGATCTGGGCCAGAGGCAGGGTCATCACTGAATCGAAAAATACGCCAGGGGACGGGCGTGTTGCTCCAACTCGCAATCCGTCTCGATCCGCACGATGCCCAGGAGTCGCTTCGCAGTGGACTCGGGCGTCAGCCGCAAGTCATACGCTCGACCCTTTTCGACCTCCACCACCTCGCAATGGACTTCCGCGCGTTTACTCTCAGCGGAAAGCACGTGAACGGGCTTCTCGCGTACCACCCGAAACTTGACCACTTTGGTGACCGGTTCAGATCCAATCGCCCATTCCGTCATCTCCTTCTCCAAGGTATAGACCGGCTCGATTTCGATACGGGTCGTCAAAAAAGCAGGCTCGCCTCCCTGATCTGTCTCCACGGTGATGCGTCGCTCTGAAATTCCCCGCATCTTCTCCGTATCGAATATGCCGACAATTTCCGCAGATCCCCCCGCAGGGATTGGGTTCAGCGTCATGGTCACCGCGAGACATTCACAGCCACTCTCCAGTGTCGTCACCTTGACGGGATGTTCGCTGACATTGCTCACTGCAAAACGAACCTCCACCCGCTTCTGCCCGGGTTCTGCCGGAACGGTCATAAAAGTCGGCGTGTAGCGAAGCCCCCCGGAAACAAGCTCCCCGGTGGCGCCTGGTTCCTCAATGTGTGAAGCGACAAGTCCAAGCGGAGCACCCCCGTCAGATGCTGTCACGCTACTGGGAGGAAACCATACATAAATCATGAAGTAGATCACCACTCCTGTAATCGAAACGAACATCCAGGAGGGATAGGTGATCCGCGCCCATTTTTTATGCTGCTCGAACCTCCCGCGCGCCGCTGCCACCACCAGCATGGTGATCAGTGGAAGATTCGCCACCGCGAGAATGATGTGGGGAATCAGGATCGTCAAATATACAATTCTGGCCACAGGATACTCCTTTGGAAACGTCGTGTGACCCGTCCCGTAGTGATAGGTTAGATAACATCCCAAAAACAAGGCGGATGAGGTCAACGCCCCGATCATCACCCGTCGATGGGCCTCTCGACGCCCTGACTTGATCAAAACCAGTCCAACCAGCAAAAGAAGACCGCTCAATCCATTGAGCGTGGCATTGATCGGTGGAAAAATCGTATAATCAAGCGCGGCGAGAATGGTCATGGGGGAGAACAAAGGCTGTCAGCGGAGATCGGAGAGTTTGAGCTGTGGATTCAAAACCATCTTGAGGTCGCGAACGAGACGGTCATACTCACCCGAACCGCGCTCCGGACTCATCACATCGTAATAACCGCGGATGTTGGCGTCGCCATCGACAATCGCGAGACGCTGGTCATGGGCCAGCTTCCCCTGAGTCGCGATCAGCTCGGGATCAGTGACTTCCTCGGTGGCGAAGAATTTGAAACTTGAGATCATGTATTTTTGAATGATGTCAGGATCACCCGTCAAGAACCACCACTTGTCCGAGTCGATCCCCTTTTCTTTGACCCACTGGTCCATTTTTTCAGGCGTGTCATTCGCGGGATCCACACTGATCGAGACGAGTCGGAATTGCTCATCGCCGCCAAATTCGATTTCGAGGGACTTCATCATCGCAGCCAGCCCGAGACACCCTGCCGGACAAGTGGTGTATTGATGCCCCACTACATAGACCTTCCCCCGCAGTTGGCCGAGCGAGACCTCCCGTCCATCCCGGTTGATCGCCGAGAGATCGTCCTCCAGTCGGGCCAAATGAGGCGGTCGCCAGTTCTCGACTTCGTAGGATGTGCGCACGAGGTAAGCTCGAGTTACGAAGATCGAGCCAAACGCGATCACTGCGCAAATCCCGGCGATGGTACACCACCACACAACGATTTTGGTTCGGCCGCTATAGATGGTTTCGGAATCCATATGGGGGTAGAATAGAAATTATCAGCGCCAGGCAAAATAGACGGAGAGCATGGCCAAAGGTAGGTAAAGAAGAGTGTAAAAGAATAGACGCCTTGCCGAAACATAGGTTCCCGTCCATCGGAATATCATTGACAGAACAATCATAGGCAGCCCGAGAATTCCCCCCAATACCGCCGCCCATGGAGCTGCCAAGTCTGTAAGCAAGGGAAACAGAATCGTCACCGCCGTGAGAGCCGAGGCGAATCCCAACGCGATCCGAGCGGTCTTTCGCCCTCGCGGATCTTCGTTTGACCACATCTTGAATCCTCCCCGCACATAGTCATCGCGATACATCCAATTGATCGCGGCAAAGTGGGGAAGTTGCCAGAAAAAGAGTAGAGCAAACAGATACAGGGCACCCCAGGAGACAATCTCTCCGCCTCCTCCGGTCCACCCGATCAAAGGAGGTAATGCGCCGGAAACCGCCCCCACCAGGGTATTGGCAGAGCTGAGGCGCTTCAGTGGTGTGTAGAGGAACAGATAGGTAAACAATGTAGCCGCCGCCATCGCTGCAGCAAAGATATTCACCTTAGCCCCGAGATGCATCAGACCGAAGGCACAAAGCAGCCAGCCAAGCACGAAGGCGGCCGCTTTCGGAATCCGTTGCGAAGGCAGGGGGCGATCAGACGTACGGGGCATTCGCGCATCCTGGTCGGACTCCATCAGCTGATTGAAGACCGATGATCCGAAAGCACACATGATGGTGCCCAAGGCGAGGTGGAAGAGCATCGCGAAAGAGAAACTTCCCGAGTCCTTTGCCGCCACGGCATAACCGAACACTGTGGTCACGAGAACCAGGAAGCTCAACCTCGCCTTGGTCAGCGTCATCAAGTCGCCTCGCACTTGCTGCAAATAGCGGGAATAGGTTGCACCACTGGAAACTGGAGGAACATCTGCCATTGATTTCTTGATTCTCCCCCAACCTACGCCCGACTCGGCGACTTGGCGAGCGGTCACTCAGTCGTCACTCGTTTCGAGGCCCTGACCACAAGAATGAAGACCAACGCCAGGATCAAGAGCCCATTGAGGACGTGGAAATTGGTAAGCCAGAAATGCTTGCCGGTCGCGATCACGGCGAGCCCGAGACCGATCTGAACGAGTAAAGCCAGAAGAATGATCCGCACATGTCGCAGCCCACTACCCGCAACAAAACCGAGCCGTTGCATCAATACGAGCAATCCAACCACCGCCACAAGAATCAGCCATCCATTCGCCTTGTGTAGGAACATGACTGTGAGAATGGGCTCATCAAAGCTCGGAATCCATTGGCCGTCCGTGCGAAGCAGCCCGGTATCCGCCAGTCCCTCCCGATGAAAATGTCTCATCGACGCGCCGAAAATCAGTTGAGACGAGGTGAGACTCAGCAGGACGATCGCCGCGCGACGCACCCATTTTACCGAGGCAGCTGCATGGCCCATCCCAAAGCTCGTCCACCCGGGCCGAGTGACCAGAACGATCAACAACAGGACACAAATAAACGCCTGCCCCAGACAACCGTGAAGCACCGCAAAAAAGTCCGAGACCTCCGTTACCCTCAGCCCTCCTAGAATTGCCTGGGTGGTTACCATAAGCAAAGCTAGAGCGGAAAGTTTCGTCAGGAGCGGCCAACCGCGCTTGGCCCAGCTCCAGACCAACCATCCGATCGGCACCAACGAGAGGCTCAAGCCAAGCAGCAAAGCAGCTGATTTCCGCGCCGCATCGCTCCTCTCCGCACCGGCCACGATGAACACGGCGAAGACAACTGCAAGACTTCCCACCAGCAGAACGATTTCTAAGATACGTTTACCGGAACGCCCGTAAACCATGACGAAAAGAGTCAACACCAAGAGCCCCACTGCGGTCGCCAACAAGCGATGACTGTGCTCAAGGAAGGGAACCATGTAGCTCAGCCATCCCGGAGGATTGACCGAACCGAGACTAAGCGGCCAATCCGCAAAAGCCATCCCTGCCTGTTTGGTGGTGGTCGCGGCCCCCCACCAGATCAAAAGCAGCCCCATGGCGAGAACGATGAGAGCGAAACGCCGGACCGATTGGGATGCCGCACCGGGATCGGATGTTGAGGGAAGTCCGTTCATCAAATATCATACGCTCCTCCCGGAACGAAAGACCACACGTTGCAGAAGCCAGCGAAATGGAGCGGCAGTCCGAATCGCCGTGAATCGCGAGTCACTGCTTCGGGAGCAAGGGGTTCTGACCCTCCACCCATTTATCGAACTCCTCAGAGCTGATAACCTTGATGTAGGATACCATCTGGGCATGACCAGCACCACAGAGCTGAGCACAGACGATATTCCATTCACCTTCCTTCTCGGGAAGGAACCACATGGGGATCTCTGATCCGGGAATCGCATCTTGCTGGGAAAACATGGACACGATCGCGAGCCCGTGAATCACATCCTTGGATGTGACTTGAATCACCACCGGGCGACCCACGGGAACGACCAGTTCGTTCACCGAGATAAAATCGTCAGCGGCATTGGGGTCCTCGGCAACCAAGCCCACTGGATTCGCTCCGGTGATCCGGTCGTATCCGGTCAAGCCGACCATCTTGTCCTTCCCGGCATAGTGGAAACTCCACCGATACTGCTCACCGACGGCTCGTAGATTCACCACAGTCCCATCGGTGGGCCGTTCGTCGATGTCGGCCCGTTTTGCCCAAAGCGGAAAGGCGAATCCCAGCAGCAACACCACTTCCACGATCACCACGCCGACCTCAATGTGGGTCGAGAAATGCGAGGTCATCCCGTGGTAGCTGGCCTTCGGTGTTCTGGACTTGTGAAATTTGAACAGGATCGTTACCAAAAACGCGCTCCAACCGACGAATAGAAACAGCATGATCCAATGCACCAGCGCAAGCATGTGGTTCCCCACATGTCCATGCTTGGAGACAATTTCATGCATCCCGGTAATGTCGTTAATCCATTCGATCATAATAAAGATAGGGTGAGGCAATTTCAGCCACTCAAGGAATGTCTGGAGTCACTGTTTCAACAAACTTTCGAGACCGCCGGGCAAGGTAGAAAATAAAACTACCGAAGCTGGCCAAAACAGCCAACAAGACCACCAGTAGTGCCAGAATCGCCGAGTTTGCGGCAACCAAGGTTCTACCGTCGGCACCACTCATACACATAGGACAGGCGAGGAAGGGAGTCAGAGCATTCATGATTAGCAGGGGTATAAAAACTTACAGAATGATGTTACGAACCTTGCGGATGAACCGAACGCCATAATAAAGGAATCCGATTCCCCCCACAAGACTGAGTCCGCCCATCCACCGAAACGAAGCGGAGAGCCCCGGAGTCATCAAACACCAGGCGGCAAACCCGATGGCACACGCCACGCAAATGGCTACAAAGGCGATATGAAAATGTTTGAGGGACATGGTCGGGAGGGTTTTTGAATTAGAGCTTGTCGGTCAGTTGCCCGTGGGTGGTCTTGAGGGTGTCGTATTGCTCAAGAATCGGGTCATGGCCTGCCCACAGGGTCAGAACCATGAGACCAATGACAAATAAAAACGTGAACACCAGAATCTTGTAAATCAGCCCTTTCTCGTGATTCAGGTGCATGAAGATGAGGGCGACCAGCAGCGCCTTGAACGTGGCGATCACTAGGCCGATTACGTAATCAAATCCAGAAACTCCCGGAGTTCCGAGGTCGAGGGGGTGGAAAATGCCGAGCGCGACGGTGACAAAGGTAAAAAAGAACAGGGCTCCACCAACCTTGAGGTAGGTTCGCTTGTGCTTGCCCCAATCGTGCGACCCATGGTCGTCGTGAGCATCGTGGTCGTCGTGGTCGTCCGACCCGGTATGAAGTGCTTCAGACATGGCGTGATTTTAGAAAAGGTACATGATCGGGAACAGGAAGATCCAGACCAAATCGACGAAGTGCCAGAAGAGCCCGCCGACTTCAACGCGGTTGGCGAGGTGTTCCGGATTCTTGAGATATAGCTTTTTCCCGAAGACTGTGAAGAAAAGCAGGACCAGTGCACCACCAATCACGTGAAGTCCGTGGAGCGCGGTCATGGTGAAATAGATCGCATAATAGTTGCCGTAGCGCGGGCCATGATTGCTCATGAACTTGATCTTGTCCCGAGGCACGGAGATCACGTGTTCACCGTGCTCTGCGGCAGCGTCTCCATGCTCCACGTGAACCTCAGAAGCGGGTCCCGCTTCTTTCTCAGCATGGTCACCGGCATGGCCCCCGCCGTGGGCATCATCCCCGTGAATTTCGTGCAGGTTGAGCATACTGCCTCGCAACAGTCCTTCGGGGATCGGCTTGCCGCCGTAATGAGCCTGGAGTTTCTGATACTGCGTTGCCTGAGCGGCGAAGAAATTCTGCTTGGCCGCATCATCGGCTATGACCTCCCAAACCATGGAATCCCGCTGCTTCTGAGGCAGCACCAGTTGCATATCGACTTGGTGAACCACATATTTTACGTCATCACTGAGGAGTTTGCCCTCGATCTTGATGCCGTCGCGATAGTTCATCGATTTTTCCGAATGGCTCACCACTTTGCGAGGATTTCCATTGATCGCAAAGCCTTCCTTCGTGGAGACCGACCCAGCGGTGTTGACCGAGACAGGCTTCGGAGTGGCCCCTGTTGCAGCCTCACTGCGGTAACGCTTGCGCTCGGAGGCAAGATCCGCATTCACCTTCCGGCGATTATTATGGAACCAGGCAGCAAACTCCCTGTAACTCTTGAGTTCGACCGGACCCTCATCGGCAGGTCCGGGGTCGGCGATGAATACTGGGAACTCGTCACCAACCAAATCACTGAGAAACCCGGGAAGCGCACCAGTGAAGCTGAAACTCACCTTACTACCTTCGAAATGAATTCGGTCCCCACCCTTTTCGGCCAAGGCACCTTCCATGACGGAATTGTCCTTGAGTTTGATGCCAAAGTGATGGTTCAGCTTGCTGTTGTATTCCACCAGCTTGATACACATGAAAACCACCGCACAGGCGATCACGAAATACATGTAGATCTGATATAGCCTCCACTTCCGCTCTTTCAAAGCCACCCAGGCGAATACCACCCCCACACTGGACGCGATCAGCACCAGAGTGTTGATAAAGCCCAACCAGACGAAATCTCCGTGAACATTCATCCCCAGTGGCCAGGGACTATCAAAGCCGGGGCGAACCCCAAGACGCAGGAAAACGTAGGCCGAGAACAGGCCGCCAAAGAGCATCACCTCGGAGGCGAGGAATAGCCAAATACCGAGTTTGGCGTTGTAGAGGCCGGTATCTCGCCGAGGCGTTACTTCGTGGGGAATCTCCATGAAAAATCAGGTGGTAAATCAATCAAACAAGGTGGCGTCGCCACTCAAATACTAGTGTGCCGCAGGCGCCGTTTTTCCTTCTGCCTCGCTCACTTCTAACTTCGTGGGGTGTGAGTCGAATTGGGGGGTGAAATCACGTTCCTCTCCCGGTACACTGTATTCGTAAGGCCCGCGGTAGGCGACCGGCTCCGTGAGGAAGTTTCCGTGAGGCGGTGGAGTCGGCGTGGCCCATTCCAACGTGGTTGCACCCCAAGGATTGTCGCTGTTGGTCTTCTTGCCGAAGTAAGCGCTTCCAAAGAGGTTGATAATGAACGGCACTTGGGCAACGGCGAGTAGGAACGCAAAACCGGACGTCACGATGTTCAAGTCAATCATCCGCAGCGCGGCATTCGGCTCAATCACGTGGAAGATTTCGGCAAGATTGGACCAGAACGTATTCGGCTCCGAGAAAACCTGGGAACTGATCTGCTCGTAGGCTTTGCCCCCGTCGAAAGCGCGGCGATGAAAACCGGCCATCCCTTGGAAGAACATGGGGGCGAAAATTCCATTCATGCAGATTAGTGACGGCCAAAAATGGAGATGACCCAGCGTGGTGTTCATCTGGCGTCCCGTGATCTTCGGATACCAGTGATAGACTCCGGCAAATAGTCCGAAGATTGTTCCGGGGGCCACAATATAATGAAAGTGCCCGATCACATAATACGTGTCGTGAAGATGCAAATCGGGCAGACTGAATGCGAGTGGCAATCCAGTGAGCCCCCCGATGCCGAACATCGGCACGAAGGCCGTCGCAAAAAGCATCGGAACGGTGAACCGGATCGAGCCACCCCACATTGAAATCAGCAGGGAGGTGATCAGAATTACCGAGGGAATCGAAATCAGCACCGTGGTTGTCTGGAAGAAGGTCGAGATCGCCGGCCCCATGCCGGTGATATACATGTGGTGAGCCCAGACGATGAAGGCAAGGAAGCCGAGCACCATCACAGCATAGACCATCGTTTTGTAACCCCAGAGAGGCTTCCGGGTATTGCAGGGAATGATTTCCGCCACGATGGCCAGAGCAGGCAGAATCAGCACATATACCTCGGGGTGTGCCAAGAACCAGAAAAGGTGCTGATACAAAAGCGGGCTTCCGCCACCGGCATTGTCGAGAGGGATACCTCCTACGTTCAGACCAGTCGGTAAGAAGAAGCTGGTGCCGACGAGCCGGTCCATCAACTGCATGATCGCCGCGACTTCCAAAGGAGGGAAGGCCAACAGGAGCAGGAAGGCGGTGACCAGCATCGCCCAGACGAAGAAAGGCAAGCGCATCCAGGTCATCCCTTTGCACCGCAAGTTGATGATGGTGGCGATGAAGTTCACCGCACCCAACAGTGACGACGTGATCAGCAAAGCCATCGCCACGAGCCACTGGGTCTGCCCGGTCCAAAATAGACTGCCGTATTGCAAATCCGTAACTGTTGCAAGCGGAGAATAATTTGTCCAACCCGTCTTGGCCGCACCGGATGGGAGGAAAAAGCTCACAAACATCAGGACGCCTCCCAGCAGGTAAAGCCAGTAGCTTGCCATGTTGAGCCTGGGGAATGCCATGTCGGGGGCCCCGATCTGAAGTGGCGTGACGTAGTTACCGAAAGCTCCGAAAGCCAGCGGCACGATGCCCAGGAACACCATGATGGTGCCGTGCATGGCACCGAACATGTTGTAAAGATCACCGGTCACTTTTCCGCTGTCATCCAACCAAGCCTGGAACCAGGGAAGGTCTGCGAGAATCGGGACGGCACGATCCGGGTAAGCGATGCTCCACCGCATCACCATCATGAGGAAAAACCCGAAGGCCAGGAATACCAGAGCGGTGAATCCGTATTGGATACCGATCATCTTGTGATCGGTCGAGAAGATATACTTCCTCCAAAACGGAGCATCGTGATGCTCGTGATCGCCGTGATCGCCGTGGTCCGTATGCTCGCCGCTGGTGTGGCTGGGGGTCTCTGCTGTCGCACTGCTCATGACTGGAGATGGGTCTGAAAAAACGTGAAAATAAGGAGGGGATTTAACGTTAACTTAGCATGGCCGGAGAGTCCAGCAAACCCGGTTGGGCCTGACTTCACCCGCGATCACTGAGTTCCGGCGAGCGGTTCACCCGTCTGAAGATCTACTTTGGAACCGGAAAGTTGAGCATCGGCCGGGATCGCGAGCAGTTCAGCCTCAGTGAAAGGAGCCGGGTGACCTTCATACTTCTGACGAGCGACAGCCATCATCTCGGTGGTTAATACGCCGTCCTCGCCTTCAGGGAGACTGCCGAAAGCGCGACGGGTGTAGGTGATGACCTGAGCGAGCTTCTCGTCATTCAGACTGTTCCAAGCAGGCATAAGACCGTTGTAGGCCTGGCCGCCGACTTTGAAGGGACCATTGATTCCGTGAAGCAGAATCGCTCCAAGACGCTCGGTCCCTCCATCGACCCACTCCGAACCCACCAGGGGCGGGAACTGCCCCGGAATGCCCAGTCCAGAGGCTTGGTGACAGGCGATGCAGTTGCCGTAAACCTTTTTACCTTCCTTCATCCAGCCATCGATCCAGGCGACATCCGCAACCAACTCATCGACACCTCCCAGCGAAGGACGTGGTTCACGCACGTAATTGGGGACCGAATAGGTGCTGGAGCTGAAGCCGTTGACGGTGGTAAACAATTGCCCACCCCCTAAAACCAAAATCAGGCCGGAAATCAGGAGCACGAAAATCCCTGCATTGCCCTTACCTCCCGGTGAAAGGGGATTCTCCCGACGTACCGAATCATGCAAGTCAATTGCGCTGACCGCACCGCGATCGTAGTCGAGATTCTTATCTGTATCTTGCCCAGCCATGGTAAATTATTCGTTCTCGCGGGATCTCGGGGTCACTGGCTCTTGGCCATGCTTTGCGGCACCTTTTGATCTTTTTTGAGAGAGAGGAGGTAGTCAACGAGAGCATCGGCCTTAGGACCCGGGATGTAGCCCTCGCCGTAAGGTGACTTGCTGTATAGATAACGATACGACGGCATGCCGCTGTCCGGATCAATACTCTTCGGATCAAGCAAATGCCGGTGCATCAACTCACGAGTCGTGATGCGATGCCCGACATTGGAAAGGTCCTGACCAATCCTCTGATATCCGAGAGGAGCATAAGTCTCCATCATGTAATCATAAGGCAGGGTCTCACGGGCAAAGCCACCTTCCTCGCGACCACCCCAACCGATTCGCCACATGTCAGGGCCAGCGTAGGTCGGCCGAACCACTTGGGTGTGACAGTAGGCGCAGCCTTCGGAGGCATAAACTTGCATACCGAAATCACTCGATCCATGGCGCATCATCGACATGTCGGGGAAGTTGGTTACTCCCTCCATCTTGTCGTCCTCTTCGTAGGGAGTCGATTTCAGACTGCTAAAAGTCAGAAAAGGCTTCACCACAAGCAGGGACCACGGAATCAGGAAGGCCAGCGCGAGGCCGCCAAGGAGCTTCCAGAAGGGATTGGAGTTCATCAAAAAGTATAGAAAATGAAGGTCGATCAGTGTACGCCAGCCGCCGTTTTGGCAGTCACGCCGGACTCAGCCGTTGGGTATAGCAAGGTGGGGCCCTCTGATTTGCGGCCCTTGCCAATGAACATCAGCGCCAGTTGATAGAGGAAGGCAAAATTGGAGTAGGAGATCATGGCCCAAGCCAGGCAGCGACCCGTCATATAGGCCGATGATGTCACAAACGAGGTCGAGAACGCCTGATCCCAGGCCGCAATGTTACCACCCTGAGCGATACCCCCGACCAACATGGCGGTGATCATGGTGACGATCCCGTAGGTGCTGAACCAGAAATGGGTGCGAATTTTTGCTCCCGAAGGCCATTCTGACCCGGTGATACGGGGAACAATGAAGTAAATCGCCCCGAAAATGGTCATCGAGAAGAAGCCGTAAATCGCGAGCGTGTCGAGACCGACAAGGAAATGGCTGAACTGAAGATTCGCCCCGAAGAAGTAGGTTGAGCTGAGAGCAGCGAGCACCGCGTAGAGTGCCAACATCAGCATGCCAAACACGGTGAAACGAAGCGAAGGACTGTATTCCCAGATCTTCGAACATCCTTTCAGGGTCAGCAGCAGATTCGCCACTGTCGCGACCACTGCCAGCAGAATAAAGATCGTTGCCGCACTGCTCACACCTGGCATCCACGCCGGGAACGGACCACCCATGTAACGCGAAAATCCGGTCCATCCGGCTAAAATCGCCAGGAGCCAGAAGCTGGCGACGGCCAGCGGGTAGCTGTAAATCGGGCGAGCCGCCACCTGAGGAATGATGAAATACGCCACCGCAAGGGCAATTGGAGCCATCCAGAAGTAGATCAAATTTGTGATATACCACGCGTCGATCCCTGCTCCCATGACCGGGGCAGTTCCTTTGTTGATGAGAATGTTGGCGGTCAGGAAAATCCATGGGAACCACACCGCCGCGCCGATCAGATACAACTCCGAGACATACACAGAGCTACCCTTGCGGGACTTGAACATCGGAAGGATCCACACGACCGATAGCGCATAGGTCAGGGCAAGCAGTGGCCAGATCCAACTCGGAAAGTCGAGCAGTGGGATGGACCGCCCGAGCCCAGCCCAGATGCTCAAAACCGCGAAGGACACGGCCGCATTCCAAACATGACCAATCACAATGATCGTGGTGCCCTGCCGAATCGGCTGGCGAGTGAGGCGGGCCATCAGCCAAAGCATGACGCCGATCCCTGCTTGCATCGCCCATCCATAAACGAGAGCATTGAGGTGAACGGGGAAGATGCGTCCATACGCGAGGTAAGGATTATTCTCGAACAGCCCAGGGACTTGAAGCTTTAAGGAACTGAGAAAGCCGAAGACGGTCGCCACAAACAACCAAGCCGCCGCGCTGGTGAAGAAAAAGAGCACGGGATAACGAGCCGAGCGGTCGATCTCGGCGCGCTCTCGCATTTCTTCTGGGCTGGGTTGGGGCACGGTCATGGAAAAAAGGTGATTAAGGATTCGCTGGTGCGGGCGTTGCAGGCGCAGGCGCGGGCGCAGGCGTTGCAGGTGCGGGCGTTGCAGGTGCGGGCGTTGCAGGCGCAGGCGTTGCGGGTGC
>Ga0105044_10000210_pt1 | contig 68127 bp, 51 predicted proteins | sample MAT01_FD_78092 | JGI IMG/M metagenome (GOLD analysis project Ga0105044, IMG submission 78092) | Freshwater microbial communities from Lake Fryxell liftoff mats and glacier meltwater in Antarctica - MAT-01 | ecosystem: Environmental > Aquatic > Freshwater > Ice > Liftoff microbial mat | place...
GAAGAGTATGAGGCCTTTGTGCTGCTAGAGGTAGAGCCAAGTAAGAATCTAGATGAGAACCTTGCTCAGGATCTCGCAGAAATGCACGTTCTCTAGCAGTCCCCTTCCCGGCAGCTGCCGGGCAGCTGCCGGGAAGGGCGCCGTTTCTTCAATTCTACCGCTGGATCATAAGCATCCGGTGCGTGATTGTTGTACCGTTCATGATCGTCACAGTGTAGGCGCCGTTCGGTAGCGAAGCTACAGAAAGTTCGATACTTGACGTTGCGGTCAAGATCGAACCACGAGCCACATCGGCGCCGCTCATAGAGCGGACGAGCACCGTGGCCGTGCCGAACAACGGCGCGACCATCGAAATGCGGACGACGTCGCTCGCAGGTTGCGGGGTGATCGTTGTCGAGAGCAAGGAGATCTCGTCGGACGCTACACCCACCGTGATCACGTCCTTCACGGTCACCGTTGCGATAGAGCTTGTTACAGCGCCACACGCAGAGCCAATCACACATCGATACGCGCCTTGCTGGGTCTTGCTAACGTTCGTCATGGCATACGTTGCCGACGTGGCACCGGCGATGTTCACGCCGTTGAACTGCCATTGATAGGTGACGCCTTCACCCGTTGCTTCGGTCTGCAACGTTACCGTCGAGCCCGAGTCTGCGCTCACCGACGTTGGCTGTGTTGTGATCGTCGTCTTTGGCATCACCATGTACGATGCCGGTGATGATGCTACATGGCCGTGCGAAGAAGAAACTCGGAAGATGACATTTCCGCTCGTACCTGCCTGCGCTGGGACCAACGCATTATACGACGTTGCCTTTATTCCAGCAGCCATGTTCGTCCACGTTTGTCCCGCATCAGCAGAGTAATCCACGTTGAACGTTGCAGCCTTCTCGATCCCATCGGTGATCCATGTAATGCTTGCATTCGTACCCGCACAGAAGGATGTTCCTGCCATCGGAGTGCGAACGACCAACGTACCGAATGCCCACTTTAGTACGAAGCCATCGGTGCCGATACCAACGGTATTTCCGCCGAAGCTCGACGTTGTCGTCCCCGCAATGATGCCGTCACCATCGGCATTACGCGCGACTGCCGTTGGCATATCATCGCCCGTCCATCCGAAGGTTGTAGAGAAGAGTACTTCGGTTGCGGAGATGATCGAGAGAAATCCGTCGGTGCGACCCTTCGACTCTGCCGATGCACCTGGGCCAACAATCGGAAGTGTAGACGACGTTGTTGTCCCCGTGATCATCGGATTACCCATCGCATCCCACGTTGCATCACCGGCATCATCATCGCCTTCGCCACCGAAGTAGACAGACGTGCGAATCCGAGTACCATCTCCGCTCACAGCCACAGCAAACACATCCGCCTTGCCACCATACGTGTTTTCAGACGTGGTCACAGGCAGGTCCTTCGAGCGCGTAGTACCAACGATCATCACACGTCCATCGTTATACGTCAGAATGCGTTTTGCACGGTCTTCGCCAGAGCCACCGAAGTAGCTCGTGAAGATCAGCGCTCCGTCTGATGCAAACTTCGTTACAAGCACGTCTGTGGTGCCACCATTGTAGTCTACGTCGAATGCATTCAAGCCCGTCTCGGCCCAATAGCCACCATCGCATCTATTATAGTCCGGAACCCATACCAACGTTTTCGTGGGGGATGTCTCTACGTCGTTGGAACTCGTCCAACCGGCAGCCACCATGCTGTTGACACTGTCGCTCGTAATCGTCGTCAGTGCATCGTCACTCACTCCGCCCACATACGTGAACGTTTCTACATCTACGCCAGAGCGATTGATGCTCATCACAAAGCCGTCCCATTTTCCATATGGTGTACGACGAAAACCGGCAACCGGAGGGAAGCCCGTAGGTGAATTTGTTTGTCCGCAAATAAGTGCAGTGCCTTGAAGGTTGCATGCAATGCTAAGCGGACGATCTTCAGCAGAGCCGGAGATGTACATTCCTCCGAGAACATGACTCAGATCTGATGCATAACGCAATACAAATCCGTCTATCGTACCCGAGTACTTGCCACCCTTTGAAACAGAGACCGGAAGATTCTTCGAGTTTGTTTCACCCGTCACCCAGATATCGCCAAGTGGACTCATCGCCAACGAACGCACAACTTCATTACTGTCACCCGCGATATACGTCCACGCAAGCAACTTCGTCAGCCCCGCATCAAAACATGCAATGAATCCATCAATGCCTGCCGCACCCGTCGGCGATGCACCATTCGATGGAACGATAATGTCAAACGACGACGTCCATCCGGCCACCACAACATTGCCCTTTTTGTCAATGCCCATCGATGTTACTTCTTGATTTCCCGCGCCGTGAATGGCATAGGCCGACACAATCGGATCAATCGTGATTGCCTCGCCACCCTTCCGTCCCTGCACGGCAAAACCGATCTCTGCGCCGCGTGCAATGGGAGTAACGGAGCGGGAATGATGGGGGAGGGTGGCAAAGGCGGCAAGGCCCGACATGCTCATCGAGCCAAGAACTGTGCGGCATGTGAATCCGTCCGCAGTAGCAGAGAATGCTTCTGTGCCCTTCACAGAAAAGAGTGGCGACGGGAGGGAGGCACCTGCATCGACGAGCACGTTGTACCGAACAGACGGTCCGTCCCATACATACTCAAGATGAATGCCGGGACGTACGTTGCGGACAACCACTGATGATGCCGTGGTAGGTGTACGGCGTTGTTGCGAGCTGTTCTGTGAGAAGTAGACCGGAGGTGCGTCTGCATCGCGCGTTGTTCGAACGCTCCTCGATCCGTTTGCATCGATCACGTCCAACGTTACCGCATGATGCTCTTGGGCGCCCGAGGCTCCAGGAGCTCGTTGGTCAAGGATCATCCCCGTTGTTGTGATCCACACCATCATGTCCGCCGTGGCGGCACCATACAGCACGCTGGATGGCCATTGACCTGTGTTTTCGACAAATACGGTGGGACGTGGAATGGGCGTTGCCAGCAACGATGTTGTCGCAATCAAGAATAAGAGAAATGAACGCAGCACGAGGCCTCCTGAAGTACGAATGTGTTGTGTAGCGTACTATATATATGAATTTGGAGGCAAAAGATACATAGTCAGTCTCCGTTTTTTGGTAGCTTCGAACCAGACAAGCGCAATACACAAAGGAAGGCCCTGGCTATGAGGATCGACATGCAGTGACTGCTGCTCGCTGTAGTGCTATGCTGTTTGTGGTTCCGTGCGCGCGCAATGAATGTCGCCTTCGATAGGTGCTACGGGTGCAATTGGCATCGCAGGCACGCCGTCGCTCACGCCCATTTCGTATACGATGGAGGCGCCGAACGGGCTATTCACTTTTAATGATTCTGGTGGTAGGGCATCTGCACAATTGTATGCGGTGTCGGGTTACATACATGTTCCGATGCAACCAGCACTCGACCTCACGGGATGCGTTCGGATAGCTGTTCGGGAAGAATTGTCACGGATCGCCGTTGGTAATTATCAGAACTTTCGGAACTCGTATGTAGAGGTGCGAGCGCGACTGTGCTATGTACTGAATAGGATTGATGAAAGCGGCGACACAAAAACCGAATTTCGGATGGGGATTGATGCGGGAGTGCAGTCATACAACCTCGCCTACGATCTTCGTTCGTGGCGGCATCTCTATGATCAAGACTTTGCGCTAGGCACGTTTTCCGCGCAGGAAACAGCTTCGGGCCTACAGCCGGTAGCATGCTGTACTGTGCAGGGCGTACTTATACTTGTCAAAGACCTTTGGCTCACGTGCACACTAGATGCCACGTATACATCAGTGGCGAGCCGTCACATCAACATTGTCGCACGAGAATATCAACCGTACGAATCGCTCAATGCACAGTATCGAACCGGTGTTCCATTTCTGATTTCATTCGGCCTGGGAATCGAGTACGCATTGTAGCCAACAAAAAAGATAGGAAGCTTGTGTGTAGATTATGCCCATGCAACCATCGAACGATCCACTCCACGGCCTTACTCTCAAGTCCATTCTCGAAGAACTCGTTGCCCGACATGGGTGGGAGGAGATGGCGCGCCGCATTCCTATTCGCTGCTTTATGTTCGAGCCCTCGATCACGTCAAGTTTGAAGTTCTTGCGCAAGACTCCCTGGGCGCGGGAGAAGGTGGAGAAGTGGTACGTGGGAAGCAACATATAACGCAAGGATGGCTGATGAAAGCGTGGCTTCTACACTACGCATAGGTGATAGCGCCGGTTTGCACTGGTATCTGTCTGCAGCGCTCGGACTGCAAGCGGCGTTGATGAATATTGCCACGCCGCTCGATAGCGTGCCCACACCAATTCGGACAATAGTACTGTGATGCACTCGGACGTTGAGGCAGGCACTCAATGGCGCGACGCTCATCCATGCTGAGTGGTAGGGTAGGCGGCGAGGTGGCAGGGTCTGGGTTTAAGGTGGTGCGTCGAATGTTGTACGTCTACTCTGCAGAAATAACCAACCGTAAAACAACCAGTCATGCGATGAGCGACGACGGGATTCCACCACATCATGATGTGCTCGACAACGGGACCACGTTTGTCGTAGAGCGAATTCCGATGAGCGGACACCACAACAAACTCTTCGAATTTGCAACGGCTGTGAACTATTCGCTGTTCGCAGCCCTTGCCACCTTCCAAATGGTGTTCACCATTCAGCCCTATGTGCTACTTCCGCTCACCACCGCGCATGTGAACTACACAGCCACCCAGCGCATCAACGTTGGATGCGCACTGCTTGTTGAAGTGACATTATAGGTGAAGCTCTGGTTGCAGTGTGTAAGGCATGCTTGGCCTAGCTTCATCGAAGAGCAGACGTCGGTGGACTTTGCTTTGAGAACTACTATGCTGATGCCGCGTCCGTGTTGTTCACTACATTGATCTTCGCCTGGGCGTACGTAGATGCTAGTGGAAGAACGAGGAGCGTACATTGCGGTTAGGGCGATTGCTCATGTTGATGCGCCTCAACTGATGTTGCTCGTTGAACGGCGGACGCGTCGTCAGTACAGAGAATGGGTGCGACGTTGAAGTTGAATTGAACATCATTGAGGGTGTGCACTAATAGGACTTCCTATGTTGGAAAGCACCTATAAGCATTTCGTGACCGTGTTTTCTTGTCGAGAGGCACTTCGGTTTTTTGGACGTTGCGCGTTACGAGCACAGCAGTCCTAGCCTACAGATTTCTTGTTGACGAGCGCGAGCTGCAAAGCACGGTACTCCTAAAGTGGATGTTGTTCGCAGTTGCTATGGGGTTGGTGAATTATGAACTTCACCGATATTGCAAGGCCAAGCAGATTGGTAGTTGAGAGAAAGGGATAGTGTGCGGACTAGAATGCAATGCGAACTGGAACGAAGTTCACGAGATCCCCCGATTGCAATGTTGAACACACAAACGAACATGAACAACATGCAGTTACACATCAGTTGTAGTTCCATGTGTCTACGAACACGCTAACGATAATTGTCTTGCTGTTGATTGGTAGCAGACTCTTCTTATCGTGTCAGCTTAAGATACTATCCATCTTCACGTACGGTGGCATGAACTTCCTTTTGCACTTTGCTACTGATTACGTTACTTCACGTCAAACGTTCATTGTTATGGGTCTAGATCAATTCATTCATGCGCTGTGTTTGATTGCAACCAACAGTTATCTAGCCTGACAAACAAAGAGTTGAAGCCCACCTCTGCAAACAAGAACATGCACAGAGTACACCAATCACCAAGATCTTGTACATCAATACTTCGTGGTGCATGGGACGATCACTTTACCCTATGCCCCCAAGGCGCAAGTGTCGTTCGAGCGTTGTGCGAAATGCCTCGAAGTTCACATCCGTACATATGCTTCTGCCAATATCCAGTTAATGGCATGCTATTGGAATGATTCAAGAGGTGCCTTAACGTTCATGTTGACCGTGCAAACGGCTGAAGCAAGTGGATGCTTTTACTTCAACGTAAAGACAAGACATCCTTTGTTGCAATTTATATTCCACTTCGGAATCAACTGATTTGTGCCAAAGTCCAATTCCTGCCCTGCTCTTTGGACGTCCTGTGTTCCAGAGCACATGATCGGCACGTTATTTCCTACGATGTCTGGTCGATCAAACAGCGTTACATCAACAACATCATAGCCCCCGGGGCCGTGCTCACGACGGTCATTGTAAATGACATGGGCAGCCTTGGTTTCGTCTCCTATTGTGTAGGCGACCTGTCCGTACAGGGAATTATCTACAGTAGAAATGTTATACGTCGCAGAGTCCTTGGCAAAACTCCAGACGTATGTCTGGTTTGAACGGAGCTTGTTGTAGAACAAATCCCGATGGAACGTAGTGTCCACCGGGTAATTGCTGTCGAACACGGTAAAAGAGACGACTCTCGACATCTAACGCGGTCGCTCCACAAAGATGCGACAAAGCTTTGGCGAAGCGGGGTCGTTCGTAAAGCTCCTTCGAATTGAAGTAAAAGAACCCGCATACACAATGGCGAAATAGTTTTCTGTCGCTGTGATCTTGCCGTTAGACTTTGCGGTAAGTGCATCGCTGCCTTGAATACTCGAAGTGGCAAGTGTTGTTCGATAGATGGATTGACCGTCCGTTACTGTTAGTCCATGCCTACCACGAGATTCGTAGGTAGGTTGGCGTTTGCACCTTGGGATGTCATCGTCGTTGCAAGCTCTGTAACTCTGCCTGTAATGGCAGTAACCATTCAACGTACGTTATCCGTGAATCCGATACATTCAATGTGATCGCCAAGAACGCTAACGGTAGGCTCGACAACGGTCTGTTCGAAGACACCGACAGTTGAGAAGTTGACGCTTGATCCTTTGGTCACGATGCGCGCGCTGTCACGTTCACGAACGATTAAGACGCTATCGTAAGCGATGGAGCGCTTGTTAATATCGTCTTCAAGTACGAATCGAATGGCCTGCGCTCTACCAAGCACAGAAGACAGAACAACACAGGACAACATGAGTACGAAGAGTTTCACCGTATCTCCAATGAGTATTCATTACACCGAGAAAACTAACCACAATGTTGGAGCTCCGATGAGCTTCATCCACCTGGCCCGGCACTGTACGTCTAGCGGCTGCATGAAAAGCTCCTGTGCATGTAGGTCCTGTCACACATTGACGATACCTTTCACAAAAGCCGAGTTACGTTCAACGTCAGACGAACTTGTCAACTGAAAACGGTTCCTACTCAACAGAGCACAAGTGCAATGAAATCCAATCCAATCTTCGATCTACGACATCACGCGCGGCATGGTGCCTTAAAGTGCGGTCTTGTACATAGCAAGGTTCGTTCGAGCAGGTCCGCCCGCTACAATACCATCCCTATTGAACGTCGGCCCGTGGTTCGAGCAATGAAAACGGCTGTGGGACTGTTGCCAATCAATGCCAGCGCCTCAATGTGTGCACGCGCTTTGTACGGCAATGTAGGTGCTCGCAGCAATACATGCCACCGCGATGCCATTCGTACGCACGTATCCACCAACGGACTTCAAGGATGCATTCGCTGGCTGCAGAATTCTTTGCGATTCATGATTGGTCTCTGATGGCATGGTGAAAGGCGGCGAGGAGGAAAGGCAACACAACGTAATCGATCGTGTTCGAGCATGGATTGCACTGTAAGTGGCGCACGCCTTCGTGCCGCACGCCATAGTGCCGCACGAAGTTCTCTTGTGTCGCACGCCCTAGTGTCGCACGAAGTTCTCTTGTGGCCTCGAGAGGACTCGAACCTCCGACATCAGGTTTAGGAAACCTGCGTTCTGTCCAGCTGAACTACGAGGCCAAGATCTATGAAAACGGAAGTTGGTTTACGGAGCGAAGATCACGAAAGCATTGCAAGAGTATGCATGCCTGCCTGAATACTCTTCACGTTCAATGTATCGTATCATTCCCAAGCAACAACGACCTGCTTCCGCTTTGCGGGATCGGTTGCTGATGCAAGACGTAGGCGGCAATCAAACTCTTGAGTTCGTGCTCACCCACACCCATTTCTGTACCCATCACCACGGCACGCTCAAGGATGGATTCCACATCGTCGGCGGTAAGGAAGCCTAGGTCGCGGTAGATGAGGAGCAGCCCCCACGCTTCGGTGGTAAGGAGATCTTGTTCTATGCCATGCAACACGCGGAAGGAGCCGGGCGCTGTGGGTGTGATCCTGCCGTCTTTCGCACCAACAGAGGCGCTGCGTTCCAGGATCCACGAAATGGCCGCAGAGATCTCGCTGTCTGTGTAGCCGAGTTTCTGCAGTTCGTCGAGTGTACCGGAGGGAATGGCCTGGTCGTGGCGGACGTCTGCTATAACCAGGGCAATGATCTCCATAATGCGTTCAAAAGCGTAGCGATCGTTCATGCGATCCCATTCAAATAGCGGTTTTCAAGGTTGTGCATCTGCTCGCGTTGGGCCTTGGTTGCGTCGTCGTGACCTACCAAATGCAGCGCGCCGTGGATGGCAAGACGACAGAGCTCGTTCGTGAGTGTGACGCCGTATTCGGCCGCCTGCTCCACTGCTGTTTCTACCGAAATGTAGATCTCGCCGGTCATCGGTTGATCCTCCAGCGGAAACGTGATCACATCTGTTGCAAAGTCGTGCTTGAGGAACTTCTTGTTCATGTCGTGGATCGAGGCGTCACTCAAGAGAATCAGATCTACTGCTGCCGCCTTGATCCCTTCACCCTTCATGGCCTTCTTGACAGCATCCATCATGGCTTGCTTGCCACGATACCGCAGGCCCGATGCGTTGGTGACGGTAACGGAGATGGGCATTACGAGAGCGACTCCAACAATGAGTCGGCCAAGGAGAGTTGCATGGCGGCCATGAGCACACACGGGTCAAGCTCCGTAAGGTCTTGCTTGAGAAGCGTCGAGCGAATGTTGGAGTAGAGCGAACACGTGCACGAAGATCCAACCACCAAGCTCGAGAAGGCCTCGTCGCGCTTCGTGATGAACATCACTTCGTCCGGCTCGATGCACAAAAAGGCAGTAACGTCGTGCAGTTCCAAGTAGCCTTGTTGCGTTTGCGCCGATACGAGCGTGCCTTTGCAATCGCCGCCAAGGTCTACGTCGAGGGAGACGGAAAGGGCGAGGACCCGACCCGTAGAAGTGTCGCGAATATTCCAAAACCACGTATTCCCGCTCAGCTCCTCTGCCGTGCCGAGAACGCCTGTGATCGTGACAATGTCTTGTTGTGTGAGCATGAGTAGCCTTTGGTTCCGACCCCAAAATACGAAAGAATGGCTACCTCCTAGCCGCATCCTTCACGCGCCAGAGCCTCCACCATGGCGTTCCAGGCGAGAGATGGTGCTCCTGGTGATAGCCAAAGAAGTAGCACGTGAGCATTGCTACCACGTGATTCCTATGCATGGTGCGTGCATTGTGCGGCAAGGCGGGCCGTTGGGGCATACGGTGCGGTCTGTACGTGCCCACGTAAAAGAGCTGGAAGGAGGAAAGGAAGGCGGGGAGGATCCAGAAGAGCCAGAGCTTGGGCTCGGCAACCCAGATCTTGAGGACGTTGAAGGCAACGGCCATCACCAAGAGCTGGGAGAGCGTGGCATAGCGCCACATGAACGTGAGATACCAGACGAAGAGGTTGTTGGAGGGGTGATAGTCCGGGTCGGCGTGGTCATCCGCCGGATGCGCATGATGCAAGTGGTGGTTCCGGTAAAGGCGCCCATAGTTCATCCCCGCATAGAGCACTGCGCAGATCGTGCCGACGATAGTGTTGCCACGCTTTGACAGCACAACCGTGCCGTGCATGGCGTCGTGCGCCGTGATGAAGAGTCCCGTATAGAGGTAGGCGATGAGCACAACCTGGACCGGTGCCCACCATGTGATGGCGCCCGACAACGTTAGCGCAAGCGCAGCGAGCCAGGTGGAAAGGATGAGAAAGGCGAAGACCAAGAGAAGAAATCGAAAAATGAATTATGCAATTTCGCGCAATTCCGTTGTCGTGACGCAATACCGAATGAAGATAGGGGTCCGTAGATTGTGCGGTTCTCATTCCGCACCTTCTCTCAACCACTCCCATTGCATCCTTGACCATGGTTCCTGCTGTTTTCTTCCGATTCCTTCTCCTTCTCTGCCTTGCCGCCTCACCAATTCTTGCACAGAAGATCCTGATCCCCATGGACGTGTCGCAAACGAACCATTTGAAGGCCTATGGGATCACATTCTGGGCGCTCCTGAAAGAGGAGCCGGTAGAGTGGTTGTTGAACTATCGGGGAGGGTCGTTTTTGATGGACTACTCAGACGCAACGGCGGCAGAGTGTCGGATCCGAGGCGTGTTGTTCGACAAGATCGACGGTGCAACGGCCGTGCAGATTCTTGCAGAAGTGCAGGCAGAGAAGAACAACATGGAAGTGGTGCGACTCGAGAAGGCGCCGCGTATTGCCGTCTATGTGCCGCCGGGATTCCGTCCGTGGGACGATGCCGTGACGCTCGCCATGGAGTATGCAGAGATCAAGTACGAAAAGGTGTGGGACGAAGAAGTGCTCAAAGGCAAGCTCTCGGAATACGATTGGCTGCACTTGCATCATGAAGATTTTACCGGACAGTATGGCAAGTTCTACGCGTCGGCGGCAACGCAGCCGTGGTACATTCAGCAAGTGGCCGTACTCGAAAGCACAGCGCAAAAACTTGGCTATCGAAAAGTGAGCGAGCTAAAGAAGGCCGTGGTGGAAACCATTCGCGACTTCATTGCCAATGGGGGATTCATGTTCGCCATGTGCAGTGCAACAGACACCTACGACATTGCCTTGGCCGCTGCGGGGGTAGATGTGGTGGAAGATGTGTTCGACGGAGATCCGGCAGATCCGCAGTGCAACAAGAAGCTCGACTTCACGCGCACGTTTGCCTTTCAAAACTTTAGCGTGATCACCGATCCCATGCAATACGAGTATTCAACCATCGATTGCGATGCAAACGAGATATTGAGCGGCGGCGAGGAGAACGACGTGTTTACGTTGTTTGATTTTTCGGCGAAGTACGATCCTGTTCCAACCATGCTCACGCAATGTCATGTGAACGTTGTAAAAGGATTCCTAGGACAAACCACGGCCTATCACAAAAGCATGGTCAAGAAGTCCGTCACCATCCTCGGCGAGCGCGATGGCACGGATCAAGTCCGCTACATCCATGGCAACATGGGTCGCGGAACCTTCACATGGTATGGCGGTCACGACCCCGAAGACTACAGGCATGCCGTTGGCGATCCCGCCACCGACCTCTCGCTCCACCCCAACTCACCCGGCTACCGGCTGATCTTGAATAACATCCTGTTCCCGGCGGCGAAGAAGAAAAAGCAGAAGACGTAGAGCATTCTACTCCTCGGATGTATTGACGATCGCTCCAAGGAGCACGTGCGCTCCCTTGGTCACGATGTCGAGTGTGCCGAGGTCTTCAGCGCAGAGTACTTCGGTCCAGCCGGAGGTGGTGGGACCAACGTCTACGGGGATGCGGCGGTAGGAGTTTGTGGTTGTGCGAACGAAGATGTAGTGCTTGCCTTGGTAGAGAACCACCGCAGGTTCGAGAACACAGAGACCTTTGTGTGCGTCCACCGTGATCGATGCCGTGAGCGATGTGCCGGGGATGAGCGAGGGGTCTGTGACGTCGAAGTGCCCGTGGACGGTAACCGTGCGATCGGCGTCGACTTCCTTGCCAACAAGATGAATGTGTCCCTGGTAGACCTTTGATGGATTGTCGCTAAGCGTAGCCGTGAGTCGCTGATCTGCATGCACGTGCATCACATCCTTCTCGAACACACGCATTTCGATATGCATGTGTTCCGTGTCCATGATGTCGATCATCACCGTGTTGGGCGCAACGTGCTGACCGTTGTTGATGTTCATGGCCGATACATATCCCGGAATAGGAGAGCGAATCTTCACGGTGCGAGAGATGGTGGACTCTTTGAGCGATGATGCATCGATGCCGATAAGTGCGAGCTTCTCTCGTAACGCAACGAGTTCCACGCGCGCATTCTTTACATCGGCCGTTGCTCGTTCGAAGGTCTTGGCGGAGTTAACGTTGTTGGCGGCCAATACTTCTTGCCGCTTGAATTCTGCCTCGAGAACATCAAGCGAGTTTCGTGTTTGCAAGTAGCTCTGTTGGAGCGTGACGAATTCCACATTGTCGATCGAGCCAACCACGTCGCCTTTGTGCACGTGGTCTCCCGGCAGGACCAACACCGAGCGAATCGTACCACCAAATGGAGCGGTGATCGAATTGTGAAACTGCGGTGGGACGTGGAGCATGCCCTGCACGCGAAGGTCTGAGGTGAGGTTGCGGATCTCTGCGCGACCTGTCTCGATCTTGGCCGAAGTGGCCTGTGCCGCGGTAATCGTCACGTTGATACCGTTGCCCGTGGCCGTCTTCTCTGCGGCAGGTGCCTCTTGTTTCGGAGAGCACGAAGCAAGTATGACGAAGGCGGCAAGGAGGAGAGTGGTGTTGATGGTGTTCATGGGATCAATTGACAAGTGTTTGAAGTTCGATCACAACAAGGTTGTACCGATAGATGGCGTCGATGGCATTCTGACGAACAGAGAGAGAACGGAGCAACGCAAACTGATGCTCGATATAGCCGATCTCTCCAGCCTGATAAGCACGCAACGATTGTTGTGCAAGAAGTGCGATGTCCGGCAACGCACGGTTGAGATAGAACTGCGTCATCTCGAAGAGTGAAACAACTTCTGCACGACGTTGTCGGATGCGTTCCTTGAGTGACCACGTCTCGACGCTTTGTTGTTCACGCACGAATTGTTGTTGTAGGTCTGCTTGGTGCGACCTTGCCGCAACAGGACCGAACCACAGGGGCACGTGGAGACCAACGGTGAACCCCTGAAAGCGAGCGCCAGAGCCGTAGAACTGGTCGACGCCATTGATGTTCTGAATGCCGACCAGCGATTGATTGAAGTATCCAAGCGAGATATCTGGCCAATACCGCGACGTCTCAACACTCTTTGCCTCTTCTGCCACCTGCACTTGTTTCTCTAACAAGCCGATGATGGGGGCCGCAAGTGTTGTGTCTGTGGGAGGGGCAAACGGCGAGAGCGTAGAATCGGCCGTTGTTACCAATGAGTCCGACGTGATGAGCAACCGAAGGTCGTTGTTCGCACTGCGAATGTCTTGCTCGAGCTGCTTGCCTTGCATGCGCACCTCTGCACGTTGTGTCTCGGTGGACACGCGCGGCATCATGGGTGTTTCACCAACACGCTCGCGAAGTCGGGCGACCGATGCAGATGAGTCGAGCAATGCCTCCTGCTCTGCAAGGATGCCACGGTGAGCACGCAGCATCACGATCCGCTCATACGCTCGCTCCACGTCTGCACGGATCTGACGTTCCGTGAGTACACTTTGGGCACGCGCTTCGTCTGTGCGCGCCGTTGCAAGCGCATGCTGCGACGCAAGAATCGTAGGAAACGGAATGGTCTGTCCGATCGAGAAGTTGTTATCGTAGTTCACCGAGTTGTACTGTCCGCCCATGTACTGCACGGTTGTCTTTCCAAGATCAACAGCAGCGCCTTGCAGCGCATCAAGCTGAGCTACAGAAGAGCGTGACAAGCGAACCGTTCTGTTCGTCTGCATCGCACGTTGCACCGCTTCTTCTCGAGTGATCACATGTTGTGCCTGCGCAGGTACACCAACGAGAATCATCATGAGTATGATGAAGGCCGCAGCGCGCGCCCGTTCTGCTCGTTTCGTCTGAAGGTGTTCCACGAAGTAGTAGAGAATGGGGAGGACGATAAGAGTGAGGAGCGTAGACGTGATCAAGCCACCGATCACGACGGTTGCAAGTGGCCGTTGGACTTCGGCTCCGTCACCCGTAGACAATGCCATGGGCAGAAATCCAAGCGAGGCCACCATGGCCGTCATCACCACGGGTCGGAGTCGCGCAGTGGTTCCCATGAAGATGATGCGATGAATGTTGACCATTCCTTCGGCGCGGAATGTATTGAACTGACCTATCAGCACGATGCCGTTCAATACCGCCACTCCGAACAGCGCGATAAAGCCAATGCCGGCAGAGATCGAGAACGGCATGCCGCGGATGGAGAGCGCAACAACCCCACCAATGGCCGAGAGCGGAATAGCCGTAAAGATGAGGGCGCTTTGTGTGAGACTACGGAACGTTATGTAGAGCAAGAAGAAGATCAGCAGAAGGGCAGCAGGGAGCGCAACCATCAAGCGGTCTTTCGCAGCATTCAAATTCTCAAACTGTCCGCCGTACGTGGCGTAGTATCCCGATGGCAGTTGCACACGTGCGTCGATCTTTCCTGTAATCTCGTCTACGATGCTTTGCACATCACGTCCGCGCACGTTAAAGCCAACTGTGATACGACGCTTTGTGTCTTCGCGCTGGATCTGATTCGGACCAACCACAATGTTGATCGATGCCACTTGCGAGATAGGCACTTGTGCGCCATTCATCGTAGGAACGAAGAGTCGACCAAGGTCGCTTGGTTCGTGGCGCATCGTTGAATCCATGCGCACTACAATGTCGAACCGACGTTCATTCTCATACATCAATCCGGCACTCTTCCCGGCAAAAGCCGCTTCCACGGTTGTGTTTACGTCGTTGACGTTCACGCCCAATCGCGAGCAAGCCTCACGGTTGACGCGCACCACTACTTGTGGGAGTCCGCTCACTTGTTCCAAGTACACATCTTGTGCCCCTTCCACCTTCGATACCATGTCAGCAACTGCCGCCGCCTTTGAAGCAAGCGTGTCCATATCGTCGCCAAAGATCTTGATTACCACATCTTGCCGCGCGCCCGTCATCAGTTCGTTAAAGCGCATTTGGATTGGTTGTTGGAATCCGAAGGTGACGCCGGGCAGCGTTGAAAGGAGTGCCTGCATTTTCGATGCGAGTTCTTCGCGCGAGTGCGCAGAGGTCCACTCTTTTTTGTCTTTCAGGACGATGATCAAGTCGCACGCTTCCATCGGCATCGGATCCAGCGGGATCTCGCTCGTGCCGATCTTGCCTACCACACGCTCCACTTCAGGGAAGTTTGCTTTGAGCAACGATGCGGCCTGCGTTGCCGTGTTGATGGTGGCACTCAGCGACGAGCCCGTCATCAAGCGTGTTTCCACGGCAAAGTCGCCTTCGTCGAGTTGCGGAATAAACTCGCCACCCATCGATAAGAAAAGTAGGGCGGAGCCAACAAAGGCAAGGGCCGAGGCGGCAAGGATGACGCCCTTATAGCGCATGGCGAGATGGCGAACCGGAGCATACTGCGATTGGAAGAAGTTCATGATACGGTCGCTCAGTGTGAGTCCGTGCGGACGGACTTGCTTCAGCAGGAGGGCGCACATCATGGGGACGTAGGTGGTCGACAGCAAGAAGGCGCCCGCGATGGCGAACATCACTGTTTGTGCCATTGGCCGAAACATCTTTCCTTCTATGCCAACAAGGGCGAGGATCGGCAAGTAGACCATCATAATGATAATCTCGCCGAAGGCAGAGGAACGTCGGATCGACAACGCAGCGGCTCCCACTTCTGCATCGCTCGCACGCGTGGCGCTCCGCCGTCGTTCGAGAACGTGGAGGACGTTCTCAACGATGATCACGGCGCCGTTGATTTTCTGAACGATACCGAGCCCACCGAGAGACATCAAGTTGCCGGACACGCCGAACACACTCATCAAGCCAAGCGCGAACAACATCGAGAGTGGAATCACGCTTGCAACGATTAGTCCGGCGCGCACATTCCCAAGTAGCAGCACCAACACGAAGATCACGATCAGTGCGCCTTCGATCAGGTTCGTCGACACGGTGCTGATGGCCTTGTTCACCAGCTTTGTTCGATCAAGGAACGGCATGATCTCGATTCCTTCCGGCAACGTTTTGCCGATCTCCGTCATGCGCGTTTTCACCTCGTCGATCACCTTCGAGGAGTTCGCGCCTTTCAACATCATCACGATCCCTCCCACCGTCTCGCCTATATCATCCATCGTCATCGCGCCATATCGCACGGCATTCCCTATGCGAACCGTTGCCACGTCGCGCATCAACACGGGTGTTCCGGCTGTGGTGGTCTTCACGGCAATGCGCGCCACGTCGTCTATCGTTTGTACAAGTCCTTCAGTGCGGATGTAATACATCTGCGGACCTTTCTCGATGTAGGCACCTCCAGCGTTTTGGTTGTTCTTTGCCATGGCCGACATCAAGTCGGACATTGTCAGGCCCATCGTTCGGAGTCGCTCGGGATCCACGCTCACTTCGATCTGCTTCAGCCGACCGCCAAAACTCGAAACATCGGCCACGCCATCGGTACCAAGAAGGCGACGTCGCACGATCCAATCTTGGATCTCTCGCAGTTTGATATCGTCGTAGTTCGCTTCGTAGCCTGGCTTCACGCGAAGCGTGTACTGATAGATCTCTCCAAGTCCGGTGGTGAGCGGGGCAAGTATCGGATTACCCAAACTCTGCGGCACTTGTTGTTGGATCTCGATCATTCGCTGATCAACCTGGGCACGCGCCCAATACACATCGATATCGTCTTCGAACACGATCGTCACCACCGAGAGACCGAAGCGCGAGATCGACCGCATTTCGGAGATGCCATGGATGGAGGCAAGGGTAAGCTCCACCGGCATGGTGATCAGGCGTTCCACTTCCTGAGCTGCAAGCGACGGCGAAAGCGTCACCAACTGCACTTGGTTGTTCGTGATGTCTGGAACCGCATCGATGGGGAGGTTGCGAAACGACACAACGCCCCAGACGATCAGCCCCACCACTCCAACGCCAACCACCAGCTTGTTGTGAATGCTGAAGTTGATTACTCGTTCAAACATGGATTTGGCCCTACGTCGGAATTAGATTTCGGAATTGGAATTGGGAAGGCGCCGCACGTCAGTGTCGCACGTCAGTGTCGCACGCCGCAGGCGTTATCCTGTGTCGCACGCCTTAGTGTCGCACGTCTTAGTGCCGCACGTCTTAGTGTCGCACGTCTTAGTGTCGCACGTCAGTGTCGCACGAAGTTCTCTTCGGCGGCTGAAACACTTCCACCGTCCTGCCTTCCGGACGTCCGTCCGAGGTAAGGATGGGGAGCAGCGCTGCTTGAACCCGGGGTTCAGGGGCTGTGAGGGTGGTGGGGGGCACCGGGCCGCTCAGGAGGGGCAGCGTGGGGTGACCGTTCATCAGGGGAAGTTCTGAGTGTTCGTTGTCTTGGTCTGCGCCGGGCTGACCGTAGTGGAGGACCAGAAAGTCTACAAAAGAGAGGTCTGTCTGACCATGATCTTGAACATGGTGGCGGTAATGGTGCACTAATGCAGATATCTTTGCTAGTTCTTGGGCATCCATCCCCGGCACGAAGCTCGTGAAGGAGAGGAGAAACGCGAGAAATATCGACACAAGACGTTGCATAGCACAAAGATAGCCCAAGTCTTCGTGAAAATCTTTTCATTGGCCAAGTGAGAAAAAAACCTGACATTTGTACTTGGAATAAGGGATCAAACCCTTCCATACGTTCTTTGACAATCGGACTAGCCATCTGCATTTGTAGTCTTTTCGTTTCGTGCGGCAAGCATTCCTTGCCGCCTTCCAACGATACCTTTACCTACAATGTTCCTGACGGCATACTGAGTCTCGATCCAGCGACGGCAAACTATCGCGGCGCCATCTGGGCAGGCACACAACTCTTTAATGGGTTGGTGGAAGCCGGACCCAATTCCTCAATCGTTCCGTGCATTGCACGGCATTGGGAAACAGATCCAACAGGATTAGAATGGACCTTCACGCTCCGAACGGACGTGTTCTTCCATCCGAACCCTTGCTTTGGAGCGGCTCGCACCCGACACGTGACTGCGGCCGATGTTCAATACAGCATCGAACGTATTTGTGACGCGCGGACAAAGACCACCGGTCTCTGGGCCTTTCGTACTCGCATCGTGGGTGCTCAAGAATTCTTTGAGAACTCGAAAGAGAAGAAAGGCGGAAGCATTCGAGGCATCAGTATCGTGAACGACTCCGTCGTTCGCATTCGGCTTATAAAGCCGTTCGCTCCGTTTCTAGCTGTTCTTACTATGCCATATGCTTGGATCGTCCCTAGGGAGGCGGTTCAGATGTATGGAGTGGACTTCGGACGACATCCCGTTGGAACGGGCCCGTTCATGTTCACAGAGTGGAAGCCGGATCTGGAGCTATCGTTGACACGCAATCCGCAGTATTTCAAGACCGATTCGATCGGTGGGCGATTACCATACCTGAAGACGGTGAGGTTATCGTTTCTGCGGGACCCTAAGGGTGAATTTCTAGAGTTTACGCATGGTCATTTTGATTTCGTGAGCTCAATAGATGGGTCATTTGAGTCAACGATACTGCGAGAAAACGGAACGCTGCGTCCCCCATACGACAAGTATCAGCTGCTTCAAGCTGCTGCACAATCGGTGGAGTATTACGGTATCCTCTTGGATACATCGTATCCCGCAGCCAAAGCTGTTCCTCTCGCAACACAACGTCTTCTCCGTCAGGCATTGAACTATGCCATCGATCGACATCGCATCGTCACGTATCTCCTTCATGGACGTGGAATCCCAGCACAGTACGGTGTCCTACCACCGACAATGCCAGGTTTCTCATATAGCGTTCGCGGATATCGATACGATCCCGACCTCGCACGTCGACTGTTGGCACAGGCAGGGTATCCAAACGGCACCGGGCTTCCTCCGTTGCTCTTGCAACTGGGGAATAGCGAGCGGACCGCTTCGGTAGCAGAAGCAGTACAGGCCATGTGGAGAGACGTCGGTATCAAGGTTGATATCCGACAAGTAGACTTTCCTCAACATCTCTCCATGGTTCGCTCCGGCGAACTAGCCATGTGGCGAACGAGTTGGATCGGCGATTATCCCGACCCCGAGAATTTTCTCGCCCTCTTCGTAAGCGCCAATCAACCTCCAAACGGGCCCAACACCACAAGGGTCCGGAGGCATGATCTCGACTCCCTGTACGATGTGGCGCTTTCGCCACTCCTTCCTGCTCAAAAGCGGTACGCTCTGTACAACCAAATGGAGCGCATTGTAATAGAAGAATGTCCTTGGGTGTTTCTCTACTATCATGTGAACCAGTGGTTGGCTCAGCCGTCCGTTCATGGACTAACCATGGACGGATCCGAACGACTTGTTCTTGAACGCGTGTTCAAGAAGTAGTCGATCGCCTTTGTCCATCACAAACAGGAGTGTACTATGGTGACAAAACATCTGTCATTATTCTGCACGGCGCTTCTGGCTCTTGTGACGATATCGTTCATAACACCAACGATCGTTGACGCAAAGCCAAAGCATACAACTTCACGTAAACATTCACGCAAAGCCAAGAAATCGAAATGTTCTCCCGCTGCACGAGCAGAGGGAAAACGACAAGCCATGGAACTTGTTCGGACGCAGAGTGAAGATCTCTCCCGCATGGTTGGGATCGAATCTGCAAAACCAACGGAGTCCATGGAACTCGCAGACCGGATCGTAGCAGGCGACGGTGAAATGGTGATCGAAACGATCACCGCTCCTCCAAGCTCCGTTGACGAAGGTGAAGATCTCGCCGAACTCGAGAAGGAAGACGACGTCTCCGTAGATGTCGACGCGTTCCGATCACTCTGGCTCCGCTACGTAGACGACGGCCCGATCGAGACTACCGAAGGTGGAATCGAAAAACAGAAAATGGTGGACAACATCATGGACTGGCTCGGTACTCGCTACGACTTTGGTGGAACAGCACGCTCCGGTATTGATTGCTCGGCCTTTACACGTACGGTCTACACTGCGTCCGCAGGAGTTGAACTCCCTCGCACAGCAGCTGCTCAGATCGGTGTTGGTTCTTCGATCACTCGCAGATCTCGGTTGCAATTCGGTGACTTGGTATTCTTCCATACTCGCCGTCATGCCTTCGTTTCACACGTTGGCATTTACTTGGGTGATAATTTGTTCGCACACGCAAGCTCGCGATATGGTGTGACCATCTCTTCACTCGAAAGCACCTACTATAGCAAACGCCTTATTGGTGCACGTCGCATGACAGAGCAAGACATCGCACGTCTTGCACATACGACAGACACAACAACAACGAATTGATTCTTAGGCTGTCCGATCGTCAAGCATTATCATGAACGCCCCCGCCCATTACACCATGGTCGGGGGTTGCTCGTTTCAGCGCGACCATGAAATATCCTTTCCTCCTTACTGCCTTCCTGCTAGCATCTTTCGTCCTTCAAGCACAACAGCATTCGGTAAGCGGCATGGTCATGGACGACGTAACACGTGCCGCCGTTGCAGGTGCGCGCGTTGTTGTGACGTTCCCCGCAGACACGGTGATTCGCTCAGGTGCGAATGCAGGTACAAATGGAAGGTTTAAGGTGGCAGGGCTGCAGGATGTGACGTATGAGTTTCACGTTACCTCTGTGGGATATCGCAAAACATCCGTGATCGTCAAGGCCACAGATTCGATGGTGGTGATTCGCATGCGTATGGATACAGTGCAGAGTCGGGAAGTACTGGTGGAAGGCAAAGTTGCTGCCATGCAGCAACGCGGCGACACGGTCGAAATGAATGCCGCCGCCTTCAAAGCATCGAGGGATGCATCTACCGAAGACCTCGTGCAAAAGATGCCCGGCATTACTATTCAAGACGGTCGTGTGCAAGCACAAGGTGAACAAGTGCAGCAGGTGTTGGTAGATGGACGTCAGTTCTTTGGTGACGATCCGAATGCCGCGCTGCGTAACCTCCCGGCAGAAATGGTAGACAAGGTGCAGATCTTTGATCAGAGCAGCGATCAGGCTCGCTTCGCCGGCATCACCGATGCCAATGCTCGCAAGACGATGAACATCACCACGAAGAAGGGAATGCGCAACGGATTGTTTGGAAAGGCCACCGTCGGCTATGGATCTACAGATCGGTATAAGGCCGCGGCCACGTTGAATTCGTTCGGTGGCGACCAACGTGTGACACTGCTGTTCCAATCGAACAACACCAACGAACAGAATTTCTCGCTCGATGATATTCTTGGCGCCATGGGTGGTGGGAGTGGTGGACCCGGCATGCAGATGATGCGCAGATTTGGCGCGGCATCCGGAGGGGGCGCAGCGCAGCGCATGATGGGCGGCGGGGGAGCCGGTGGTATTGGCGACTTCTTTGTGGATTCGAAAAACGGTATCTCGACCACGCATGCCTTGGGTGTGAACTACACGGATACGTGGGGATCTGCCGTTGACGCAACGGCCAGCTATTTCTTCAATTGGTCCGATAACGAAGCCTCTACGAATTCAAATCGATCGTATGTGATCCCAGCCGGACAGCAGTACAACGAGTCGGCGAACAGTAGCGCGAAAAATGTCAATCATCGTTTGAATGCCAAGATCGAAGCTCGCATCGACTCGTCGAATTCGATCGTGTGGCGTCCGCGCGGTACGCTGCAGATCAACGATGGAAATAGTGCTACGGTTGGTACGAACAGCATAGATGTGTCTCCTCAAAGCAGGACGGCAAATCTGTATGGTTCGGCGATCAACGGATACAACCTGACGAACGACCTTTTGTATCGCTATGCATTCAAGACGTTGGGGCGTACCTTCTCGACGAATGTGAGTGTGAACGTCAACAAGAATGCAGGCGATAACTCGCTGAAATCGATCAGCGCTGTATTTCCCGACACACTTGTTGCCGACACTATCATTCAACGACAAGACCTTACCAAGACCGGATGGAATGTGGCACCAAACATCACGTACACGGAGCCGTTCGACTCTACGAGTACATTGGTGCTAACAGGCTCTGCAAGCGTTACCGAGAGCGAGTCCGACAAGCGCACCTATGTGCCGGCCCTTGCGGGTCAGGCGCTCACGCAGCTCGACACCACGCTTACGAATACGTTTAGGAGTCAGTACAGCAGCTATTCATTCCAGCCGTCGTACCGGTATGTGACGAAGCCATTCGATTACGAGATCGGCGTGTCGCTTCAGTACTCGGATCTGAAAAACGATCAGCAGTTTCCCACTGTAGGAACGCTGCAGCGATCGTTCCGAAATGTTTTGCCGAGTCTTTCAGCGCGGTGGACGTTCACCACTGATAAAAACATTCGCTTGTCGTATCGTACCCGTACATCATCACCAACGGTAGATCAACTCCAAGGTGTGATCAACAATAGCAATCCCGTCCAGCTTACAACAGGTGATCCAAGTCTGCGACAAGACTACGCGCACAATTTCTTCATGCGGTATTCTGCTGCAGATGTTGCATCCGGTACGAGTTTCTTTGCCATGCTCATGGGGCAGTACACGTTTGACTACCTCGGGAACTCTGTCTTCATTGCGTCGAGCGATACTGTGATCGCACCCGGCGTTTTTCTCCCGCGAGGAGGTCAGATCACGAAACCCACGAACGTAGATGGATTCGTGAGTGCACGGTCGTATTTCGCCTACGGCATACCATGGTCGCTGATCTCGTCGAATATCAATCTCACCGGCTCGATCTCCTACTCCAGAACGCCAGGTTATATCAATGGTGTCTTGAACGTTGCCAGCAACCCTTCGTTCATGGCAGGCGTTGTGGTGTCGAGTAATATTAGTGAGAACATCGATTTCACTGTATCCACGATGTGGACGCAGAGCTGGGTCCGCAATTCCGTCCAAGCACAACGAGATGCCACGTACTTGAATGGTGTGAGCCGCGCAAAGTTCAGTTGGCGCATGTTTGCAGGTTTGGTGATTACGAGCGACGTGGCGAATTCGCTCACAAGTGGATATTCCGAAGGGTACAGCCTGAGTCCGGTAATCTGGAATGCAGGTCTAGCCTACAAGTTCTTAGAAAACGATCGTGCCGAGGTGCGCTTCATGGTGAACGATATTCTGAAGCAAAACACCAGTATTTCTCGGTCGGTTTCCGACACCTACACGCAGGACAATCAGTCCACGATCCTGCAGAGATACGCCCTTCTCACATTTTCCTACAACATCCGAAGTTTCGCAGGCTCTTCAACTCCCTGACCTTTCGTATATTGCCTGCCTATTAAGCGGTCAGGGGAGTGGGGCACGTTGGATTCGCACTACATCCAGCGTGCCCTAGGCCGACTCTACTGCTTACGACTCCCTTCCTCTTCGCTTCCCCTCTACCTTCCCAGACCCTTGCTTCGCCGTTGGCGCCTTTGGCGACGTGCGTCCAGATTGTTTGGCCGGCTGCTCTGCGTTTGCTTTCTGTTGTGGCTTCGGTTGCTGTTGGGGTGCTACGTTGTCAGCAGGTGCAGCGGGCTTGGTAAGCATGAAGTCGATGTTACGTTTTTCGACGTTAGCCTTGACGATCTTGATGCGTACTTCTGTGCCGAATTGGAACGCACGATGCGTACGTTTTCCGACGAGCCGGTAGCGCTTTTCGTCGAAGAAATAGTAGTCATCTGAGAGGTCGCGTATGTGCACCAGACCTTCTACCATGAACTGCTTTACCATCACGAAGATCCCAAAGTTCGTTACGCCGGTAATGATGCCGTCGTGCTCTTCACCAAGATGTTCTCTGCATAGAATTACTTGTGCGAGTTTGTTGGATGCGCGCTCTGCCTCTACGCTTGCGCGCTCCGTGAGCGACGTGTGATCGGCAACTCTGCCGGCACGTGCGAGCAGCACTTTCCATCGTGTTTCGGTTGGTTGGCCTGCTGCATACTCCTTGAGCGCGCGGTGCACGTAGAGATCCGGATAGCGGCGAATGGGTGAAGTGAAGTGTGCATACTCTCGAAAGCCGAGTCCGTAGTGGCCAACGTTGAATTCCGCATACACGGCCTTGGACATGGAGCGCAACAACAACGAATGGATCACTTGTTTGTCTGCACGATCCTTGGCCTGCGTGAGAATCGCATTGAGATCAGTAGGGCCTAGTTTGCGCGATGGCACGTTGAGGCCTAGTGCACGAATCACGGCCACAGCATCTGCAAGCTTGTCTGGCTCTGGCTCTTCGTGAATGCGATACACATACGGCGGAAGCTCTTTTGTCTTCCATGCCTTTTGCAACGTCTTCATGTGCTCCGCAACGGTCTTGTTCGCCGCAAGCATGCATTCTTCGACAAGCGATGTTGCATCGGTGCGCGATTTGACAACGGCCGTGATTGGTTGCTTGTTTTCGTCGAGCAAAAACTTGATCTCTTGCGTTTCGAAATCCACGCCGCCGCTCTTCATTCTGCATTCGTTGAGGATGCGTGCCAGCTTGTGCAAATCGTGCAAAAGTTCTGCATGATCGCCCTTGCCTCCCTCCAAAATCTCTTGCACTTCTCCATAGGTGAACCGACGTGTGCTCTTGATGATGCTCTCTTCGATGCGATACGAGCGCAAGATGCCAGTAGGAGAAAACTCCATGAAGACGGAGAAGGTGAAGCGCGGTTTGTTTGGAACGAGCGAGCAGATGTTGTTCGACAAATGTTCTGGAAGCATTGGCACTACCCTGTCTACAAGGTATGTGGAGTTGCCACGTTTCAATGCTTCACGATCGAGTGCGGTGTCTTCCTTGACGTAGTGTGACACGTCGGCAATGTGTACGCCGAGCTCGACGTTGCCGCCGGTGGTTGGACGCAACGACAATGCATCGTCAAAGTCGCGTGCATCATCAGGGTCGATCGTGATCACCACTGTCTTACGCAGATCTGTACGTCCGGCGGGCGCTTTGCCACTTGCCGGAGGTGGCAAGGCCGATGCTGCTTCTTCTTCGATGGAGGGCGGGAAGGAGTCAGGGAGACGGAATTCTTTGAGGATGGCCTCGAATTCAACGTTGGCTGTGCCGCTCTTTCCGATGACTTCTGTGATGAATGCTTCGGGGCTTGCGTTCTCGTGCTCCCAGCGCACAAAGGCGCCAAGGACTTTGTCGCCCGGCTTCGCTCCATTCAAATTCTTTTCGGCGATGAGAAAGTCGACAAGATGCTTTGCCTCATCCGGGATAAGGTAGTAGAAGCTTCCGTCGAACTCGATCGTTCCGCTGATGGGCGTTGCCGAGCGCACCATCACGCGTACCACTTCACCGCGAATCTTCTTGCCTTCTCGAATGGCGAGCGGACGCACCTGAACAGTGTCACCATCGAGAGCGTTCCCCAGGTTCTGTCGCTTAATGATGATGGTGGGGAAATCTGCGTCGTCGGTGGTGACGGATGCGGCTTCATGATAGATGTGGAGCGTTCCGGTGAATCCTTCACTTGGTCGCTCCGCCAGTGCGAAACGCCTGCGTGATTGCCGGGAGACAATGCCTTCGTCTGCCATGGTATTGAGCACATGACGCAGGTATTCATAGTCGTCAGAATCCGAGCGGATGTGCAGGTGTTTTGAAAGGTCGATGAGTTGGATCGGACCTGGTGTTTCTTTGAGGACTGTTACAATGTCCTCTCGTAACGTGGCGAGTCTAGAGAGATCTCGTGCCATACATGCCTATAGTCGTTCTATAAAAATGTTCTCCGTGATCTCGCGGTCAAGCGTGATCCGGCGTTTTCCGTGTTGTACCACAAGTGCACCTGTATCGGCATCTCGTTGTGCTACGCGCAGTGTTGTGTTCAGAAGGAGTCCGTGCGACGTGAGCATGCGTAGCATGGCGGCGTCGTGAGAACTCACGCGACGGATCACGACGGATTCATTGATGTTGGCATCTGCCAATCGCTCGCTGACCGTAGGTGGCATTCGTCCGTCTTTTGTTGGTATCGGGTCTCCGTGAGGATCGTACGATGGGTCGCCCAAGACTTTTGCAATACGATCTTCAAATTCTTCACTGATATGATGTTCCAATTTCTCCGCCTCTGCATGCACTTCATCCCATGCATACCCTAGCGCTTCATTCAAATAGAGTTCGAGGAGACGGTGATGTCGTAGAATCTCGAGAGCAACCATCGTGCCAGCATGAGAAAGGGCAACGCCCCGATACGATGTGTGGCGCACGAGTTTGAGTTCGTGCAGCTTTTTGATCATGCTGGTAACAGAGGCAGCAGACACAGAAAGTTTCCGTGCGATGTCGTTGGTCGAGGCCGGACCGGAGCGCGTCAGACCATAAATGGCCTTGACGTAGTCTTGCATGGATTGTGTGAGAGCTCTTGTCATGATGCGTGTCCTTGCACAACGAGCAGCGGAACAGTGATGCGATGTCGGACCGCGTCGATCGTGGCACCGTGGACGAAATCACCAATGCCTGAGTGTCCATGTCCGGCCATCACGAGCAAATCCGGTGACGATTGGTTGATCAGGTCTGGCAGAACTTGTCGCGGACTTCCGTGTCCGATCACCACTTCGGTGCGTCTGCCGGTTGCCTGAATCTGTGCTGCATAGGCATCGAGCCGAAGCGTATCACTTTTTGTTTCCGCATCCATGGCGTCCTTGCCCAACACGAATGCGCTTGCCGTTTCCACAACGTGTAGCAGAATGAGCGTGCTGGTTTCGTCGCACATCGAGACGGCAGAACGCAGCGCTTTGGAATCCACAGAAGAGAAATCGACGGTAACGGCCACGCGTTTGAAGGTCTGCAAGTTGGAGAGGTCGAACGTCTCCGGTTCATCGTCATGTGGCATGGCAACGCGCGTGCGCCACGGTCTGCCCCAAATCGGCACAATGGTGATGTAGGCCAACACTACAACACTAAAGATGAGCACGGGAAGCACCACCGTCCATGCCACAACCTCTGACGTTGTGGTACCCGTGATCCACGACAGAACTTCAGAGTAGACAAGGCGGGCATTCAATCCAATGATCAGTGCCGCGCTTAGCCATGCAAGCATCTTCGTTTTCACGCCTATAACATGCTCACCCATTGTATGTCGGTCGCTCACGAAATGAATGAGCGGTATGATGGCAAATCCAAGTTGCAGACTCAACACCACTTGCGACAACACCAGCAGATCTCCAACAGCGCGCTCACCCGCGATCACGATCACAATGATCGCCGGAATAATGGCTACGCTTCGTGTGATGAGCCGACGTATCCATGGGCGCATGCGCAAACCCAGGTAGCCCTCCATCACCACCTGTCCGGCCAGCGTCCCGGTAACGGTGCTGCTCTGTCCGGACGCGATGAGTGCAACGGCAAAAAGGATTGGCGCCGCAGAGTTCCCAAGCAACGGCGCAAGAAGTCGGTAGGCGTCTTGAATATCCGTGACGTTCTGCAATCCGTTTGTATAGAATGCGGCCGCTGCTACGATCAAGATGGCGGCGTTCACAAAGAGAGCAAGGTTCAAGGCAACAGCAGAGTCGATGAAATTGAATTTCAACGCCTCTTTGATTCCCGCCGCGGTGCGCGAGAACAATCGCGTTTGCACGAGTGCCGAATGCAAGTACAGGTTATGTGGCATCACCGTTGCGCCAATGATGCCAATGGCAATATAGAGCGCGTCGTCGTTTGCCAAGGAAGGTATCAAGCCGGTTGCGAGGGTGGGAAGGTGGGGGGCCGACATCAGCACCTGCACTAAGAATGCAATGCCGATGGTGGTGATCAGTCCGAGGACGATCGACTCGATGCGCCGAACATTGCCGCGCATGACGAGCATCAGTATCACGGTGTCGACAAGCGTGATCACCACACACCACATCAACGGAAGTCCTGTAAGAAGATGCACACCAATCGCCATTCCCAACACCTCTGCAAGATCTGTAGCCGCAATGGCTAGTTCGGCAAGGGTATACAGTGTGTAGTTCACGAATGGGGGATAGGCGAGTCGAGATGCTTGGGCAAGGTCAAGTCTGCGCACCAAGCCCAACCGAGAACTCAGCGATTGCAGCAACAGAGCAATCATGTTCGACATCACCAACACCCACAAAAGCGAGTATCCGAATTTGCTCCCGCCGGCAATGTCGGTGGCCCAGTTGCCCGGATCCATGTAGCCAACAGCAATCAGATACGCCGGACCCATGAAGACCGCAAGACGTCGCCAAAACCCGCCGACCATTCGCGTGTCGACGCTACCATGCACTTCTTCAAGTGACGGATGATGTGGTTGCTTGGTCATGTACAAAACTACCGAGAAGATCGAGGCTGAATTACCAAACGCTAGAAATATTTAGACATCTCTAAAAAATATCCCCCGATGTTTGTACGCGAAATAATTGTACGTTTGGCGCCATGCGAATAAGCGTGACATTAGAGACATCTCCCGGGGAACGGCGCGTGGCCCTCACGCCCACTTCCTGTCAGCAACTCACCTCAATAGGGCACTCCATCACGGTGGCATCTGATGCCGGTCTCGCGGCCGGTTTCGACGATGCAGCCTATGTGAATGCAGGAGCTACGATCAGCACATCTCTGGTCGCAGACCTCAAGGACGGTGATGTACTTCTCAAGGTAGCCGTCCCCACGGCAGCAGAGATTGCAGCGCTTGCGCGCGGCGTCACACTGATATCCTACCTCTATCCTCGCCGCCATCCCGAACTCCTTGCAGCCCTTGCGGCCGCAGGTGTGAACGGTATTGCCGTTGACGCCATGCCGCGGATCTCTCGAGCGCAGAACATGGATGTGCTGAGCTCGCAGAATAATCTCGCCGGATACAAGGCCGTGATCGCGGGCGCGAACGAGATGGGAAAAATCTTCCCGTTGATGATGACCGCTGCCGGGACGATCGCGCCATCGCGTGTGCTGATCTACGGCGCAGGCGTTGCCGGATTGCAAGCTATTGCAACGGCCAAGCGCTTGGGAGCCATTGTGGAAGTAAGCGACGTGCGCCCCGAAACGAAAGAACAAGTGGAATCGCTCGGTGCCAAGTTCGTGAGCGTGGAAGGACTCGATCAAGTGAAGATCGAAGGCGGCTATGTTGCGCAGATCAGCGATGAAATGCTGGCACGACAAAAAGAGGCCGTTGAAAAAGTTCTTATCAACGCAGATCTCGTGATCACCACGGCATTGGTGCAAGGTGGCAAGGCTCCATGCTTGATCACGGAAGATCAAGTCAAGAAGATGAAACGTGGTTCGGTGATCGTGGACATGGCAACCGAGGCCGGTGGGAATTGCGAATGTAGCGTACCCGATCAAACTGTGGTCAAGCATGGCGTTACAATCATTGGCGCGAACAATCTTGCAGCATCAACCGCACAGAACGCAAGTGAATTGTATGGCAAGAACCTGTTGAATTTTCTTAAGCATGCAGCCACAGCAGATGGGATGACGTTCGATACGAACGACGAAATCACATCGGCCGTGCTCGTCGTGTATAACGGACAGGTAAGGGTGTAACATGGACTCGTCTACTCTTCAGATCATCTACCTTGTGATCTTAATGATCTTCCTTGGTGTGGAACTCATCGGTCACGTGCCATCCGTCTTGCATACGCCTCTGATGAGCGGTGCAAATGCCATTCACGGCGTTGTGATCATTGGGTCCATCATTGTGATGGGAGAAGCCACAGACATGCTCTCGATGATCCTTGGCTTCCTTGCCGTGATCATGGGCACGTTGAATGTTGTTGGCGGATTCGTTGTTACCAACCGAATGCTTGAGATGTTTAGGAAGAAGCACTAATGGAAACAATTCTGCCGATTCTGTACCTCGTAGCATCAATCACATTTATCGTTGGACTCAAAATGCTTGGCTCGCCGAAAACGGCACGTCAGGGCAATCTGATCGCAGCATTTGGAATGGTATTGGCAATTGCCGGTACCATCTTTTTGTATCGTGGACCCACCGGTGAAGGTCTTCACAATATACCGTTCATTCTTGGCGCTGTGGTTGTGGGAACGGTGATTGGTTGGATGATGGCCATGAAGGTGAAGATGACGGCCATGCCACAGATGGTATCGTTCTTCAACGGAATGGGTGGAGCGTGTGCAGCGTTGATCTCGCTGATGGAGTATAGGGCGCAAAGTGGTGCGCCCATGGGACTCGGCCACGGTCTGGCAACGATTGCTGGTCTGCTGATCGGTTCCATTTCCTTTAGTGGATCGATCATTGCCTTCGGAAAGCTCGAAGAGCGTATCAAAGACATTCGATTTACAGGTCAGCAATTCATCAACAACGCCACGCTCGTTGCTGCACTCGCCATTGGTGGCTTGATCGTTGCCGGTCAGTTGAGTGGCTTCGAGATCGTCGTTGGACTTGCCATCCTCTCGCTCATTTTTGGTGTGTTGTTCGTACTGCCGATTGGTGGAGCCGACATGCCGGTGGTGATCTCGCTGCTCAATTCGTTTACGGGTGTTGCCGCCGCATGCGGTGGTTTCTTGTATGGCAACATGGTGATGCTTATCGGTGGTATCCTTGTAGGCTCTGCCGGTACACTCCTTACGGTGGTGATGTGCAAGGCGATGAATCGTTCGCTGTTGAATGTGCTCATCGGCAACTTCCAAGGCTCGGGTGCTACAGGCGCGGCCGCCGGTGCAACGGGTGCGATCCGCGAGGTGAGTGCAACGGATGCCGCAGTACTGATGGCCTATGCAAAGCAAGTGGTGATCGTTCCGGGCTATGGCCTAGCAGTTGCACAAGCACAGCACGTCTGTCATCAACTCGAACATGAGCTCGAAGCCAAGGGCGTGATCGTGAAGTATGCCATTCACCCTGTGGCGGGCCGTATGCCTGGTCACATGAACGTTTTGCTTGCAGAGGCAGATGTGAGCTACGACAAACTTGTTGAAATGGAAGAGATCAATCCGGAATTCCCAACCACCGACGTTGTGCTGGTTGTAGGTGCGAACGATGTGGTGAACCCGGCTGCGAAGACAGATCCGCAATCGCCGATCTACGGTATGCCTGTGCTTGATGTGGAGCTTTCGAAGCAAGTGATCGTCATGAAGCGCTCCATGAAGGCTGGCTATGCCGGAATTGATAACGAACTCTTCTATCGTCCGAACACATCGATGCTGTTTGGCGATGCAAAGAAGTCACTTTCTTCGTTAGTGTCAGAAGTGAAGGCATTGTGATAGATTCGCAGTATGCGAATCACCCTAGAACGACTCAATAACGCCACGCACTTTCGCGCGCGCACACCCGACGATGTTTCCATCGAGATCGATGGATCGGCAGACGTTGGAGGACTAAACCTTGGCATCCGACCCATGCAAATGCTTCTTGCCGCCCTCGGCGGATGTAGTGGCATAGATCTGGTGATGGTGTTGCAGAAGAAGCGACAGAAGATCGACACAATGGTGATCGACGTCGATGGAGATCGCACGTCGGTAGATGATCATTCGGTGTGGACGCAGATCAACGTGACGTATACGTTGAGCGGGTCGATCGAACCGGATAAGGCCCGTCACGCCATCGACCTCTCTCTTGGGAAGTATTGCTCTGTTGCGAAGACGCTCGAGGCTTTTGCTACGATTACCTACACGCTCGTGGTGAACGACGTGGTCATTGCAGACCGAGTAAAGGCAGTAGCATGACGGATCAGCAGCCAGACACCACCGGCATTCGTATTCAGGCCGAGCGTTCACAGCACAACGAGCATAGTGTTCCGCTCTTTCTGACGTCAAGCTTCGTCTTCGACGATGCAGAACACATGCGAGCGCTGTTTGCAGAAGAAGCAGAGGGCAACATCTACTCGCGATTTTCGAATCCCAATACCACCGAATTCATCGATAAGATGTGCGCACTCGAGGGCACCGAGGCCGGCTATGCAACGGCAACCGGAATGGCCGCCATCTTCGCATCAATCATGGGACTGCTCAAGAGTGGTGATCATATCGTAGCAGCAAGAGCCGTGTTCGGCTCTACCCATGCGCTTCTCACGCAATATCTGCCGCGATGGGGAATCACGCATACCTATGCAGAGATGAGCGACATCTCGACGTTTGAATCTGCGTTACAAACCAATACGAAAATGATCTTGGTGGAGACGCCGTCGAATCCCGGACTTGATGTTGTGAGTCTTGAAGCACTTGGTGCGTTAGCGAATGCAGCTGGTGTGTTGTTGAACGTTGACAATTGTTTTGCAACGCCGTATTTGCAACAACCGATGAAATATGGCGCCCACCTTATCACGCACTCCGCCACAAAGTGGATCGATGGACAAGGTCGTGTTCTTGGTGGGATCGTCCTCGGACGTGCAGATCTGATACGCGAGATCTATCTCTTCTGTCGCAACACCGGTCCATCAATGTCGCCGTTCAATGCATGGCTTCTTTCGAAGAGTCTCGAGACTCTGCCTGTGCGCATGGACAGACATTGTGCGAATGCACTCGAGGTGGCTCGCGTTCTCGAGACACATGCAAACGTTGACGTTGTGAAGTATCCCGGACTTCCTTCCCACCCTGCCCACGTTATTGCCATGCAGCAAATGAAGGCGGGCGGCGGCTTGGTAGCGTTTACGGTGAAGGGTGGCGTGGAGGCAGGGAAGCGTTTTATGAATGCGCTTCGCATGGCGTCTATCTCTGCGAACATTGGTGATACACGAACGATCGTCACCCATCCGAGTTCATCGACACATTCGAAGCTTACCGAAGAGGCGCGGCTTGCTGTGGGGATTACGCCCGGACTTGTGCGTGTAAGTGTTGGACTGGAAGATGTGCGCGACATTATTGCCGACTTGGATCAGGCGCTGCGTCAGAGCTGACGTTCTATGCTGTCTACCGTTGATATCTGGTCGAGTCGCACATCTGTTCGTTCTCTGATCACATGGGCGTTGCGCAATTGCAACGTGCTTTTCTTGCGGGGTGCGTGGTCGATTTGTGTGCAACCGATCTCAAACACCCGCACTGCTTCTACCTGACGTATCGGTCCAAATCGGTCGACGATATTCTTCCGAGCCCACGTCGCAATGTCTGTTGCAACGTCATCTCGAATGGTATCATCGATCTTACACAGTGATACTAGCTCTGTGCCTTTCCACACACTGAACGTGCATTGAATGAGTGGTGCGGGCTTGCGGTTCTCGTTCACGAACTGCACATAGGTGAGCACGGCTGTAATCGAATACGGCGCAACATGTTGCGCATAAATGGCGCCATCGTCTGCATACCACGCTTCTCGTTGCGAAACCACCACGCCGCCGTACCCATGGTCGCGCGCGCGAGCAAGGTAGTCTGCCACGTCGGTCCACGCATCGCATGCAAGCTCTTGCACGATCTGCACCCCAGGTAGTGTGGCAAGAAACTGACGGCGGTCTGCATAGGGCACGTTGCGCATGTCTTGACCATCGTAGCGCAACAGATCAAGTGCCACGAGTTGCTGCCTGCCATGATGCTCCATGATCATTGCATCCAAGATCATATCCGTGGTTGTATGAACACAGGGCTTGAGTTGGGCGATGATCTCGTCGTTGTAAACAATAGCGAAGTCTGCGCTCCACAACACAATGCGTTCATCGCTGATCACCACTTCCACCCTGCCTCCTTCCACCAACCATTCTACGATATGGTCGTGGATCGAGCCGAGCAAGGCAAGCTCGGATGGTAGTGGTAGAGGACGTCGCAGCAAAAAAGGAAGCGGCATGTTTTGGAAGGCAAGGTCGAAGACCACTTCGTCGAGTACTGCGCGAAACGCTCCGGTGATGATCTGATGCATCACGCGTCGTTCTTCGGGATGCATTCGCTGCCACGCCTGCTGTACCCATATCATGCGTTCATCGCTCTGCATGCGTTTGGCTGTACACATCTGGATAATAGAGACAAGTGTTGGCGGGTCGTGATGCAGCGCTGCCGGGAGAAGTAGAGCGCATGTTTCGGAGATGTTGCCCACGTCGGCCAGACATCGATCGATCCACTGCTCATTCAGACCACTTGCGTCGCACGTCCACGCGCGTAACTCGGCGGACTTCACCACGCGCTTGCTCGCACCTTGCGTGAGCAGCGTGCGTGCGGCTGCAAGCTCCTCGTCGTGTACGGCATTCGCATACAACTGCACGGCTTTCACAACATCGGAGGGGTGACGAGATCTCTCAAGGGCGGCAAGGAGGATGGTGAAGCGCTGCATGGGTGTGTTAGCGCCGAGCAACGGAAAGGTGGGCGAGCGGACGTGCATCACGGCCTTGTTCATGCAGGTATCGCACAACGTCGTCTTCGTATCCGTGTGTAATGTAGACCGTTTCTGCTTCTGTTTCTTCGATCGTGCGATGAAGATCGGGCCAGTCGATGTGGTCACTCAAGACAAAGCCCATACCCGAGCTGCTGCGTTGCCGCATAGATCGAACGGCCATCCATCCGGAGGCCATTGCGATCTCTGTTAGCCCAATGTTCAACGAGTCTGCGATCCCGGGTGTGATTATGATAGCCGTGCGAAGTTGCTCGGCGGTGGTGGCTGCCGTGAGGATTTCTGCATCCGGAAGCTTGATACCGCTTGCGCGCAAGGCCATGTACATATCGGCAACGCTTGCATGTAGGAAGACAGGTCCGATTGATCGGTCGAGAAGGAACAGCAAGCGTTGCGCCTTTCCGAGTGGATAGGCCTGGATCATACTGATCACGTTGCGTTCAATGTTGCCTTGCCACCATGCATGCATCTTCTTCATCACTTCTTCAACATTTGGCCACTGAAAGATTGGCAAGCCGAACGTGCTCTCTGTGATGAAGACGTTGCAACGGAGTGGTTCGAACAGGGGCGCGAGTGGATCGGGCTGACGTTTGTAATCTCCCGAGACCACCCACACATCGTCGTCTACTTCGATGCGGACTTGTGCGGAGCCAATGATATGTCCGGCCGGATGCAACGACAGCGTGACGCCATTCACAACGCGACGTTCGCCGTAGGAAAGACCGTCGAAGAGGCCCCGTCCGCGAAACCGATGTTGCAGCACGGGAATTGAATCGTGATGGCAGAGATAAGCGCCCATGCCGGGACGTGCGTGGTCGCTATGTCCGTGCGTGATAACAGCCCTCGGTACGGTCTTCAACGGATCGATGTAGAAATCGCCGCGCGGGCAGTACAAGCCTGCCTCTGTGAGTTGCAGAAGCGGCGCTTTCACAGGCGTACGTTCGTCGCGAGTGTGAATCGATCTTCCCACGTGCGAAGGTCTGGTCGCCACGTGCCAATGGGCGTGTCCACCCAACCATCCGGCGAGGTAGTGCCTCCGGGTCCGGCGAAGTACGGAATGTTCGAAGCACGATGCAGGTATTCGAAGCGGAACGTGATGAAGTCGCTGGGCATCACATCGAACGTCACTGTGAACTGTGCGATCTTGAATGAAGGCGCACTTGTCGAAGCGATCGCATCTGTGTAGGCATTGGGGGCAACTGGTGACGGGGCTGGCGTGTCATAGAGTCCACGGTTGATCAACCCATCGGCACGTACCGACACCGCCAGCTTGTTATCAGCGAACCACAAACGATGCGACAACGACGCACCCGTCAAGTACTCATTCTCAAGCGTCTCGCCTTCGCCCAATTGAGACCCATAGTGAACATTGAAGCAGACCGCTGCTTGAGAGAATGTGCCGTGTCCGTTTTTGAAATAGCGCGCAACGACGCTGTTGTCGTTGTGAAAGCGGACACGTGTTGTACCTCGGTCGTCCTGACCCAGATAGAAGTTCATCACCAGCTGCAGGTCTTCATTCGGTCTCCAATAACTCGATTGTCCAATACCAAGTCCGGTGTTCCAAGAGTTATAGGTCTGCCACCCATTAAGGATCCACAATTCCGCTTTGTAATTGCTACTTGGATAGGCTTGAATCCGAGCGCCTTGAAAATAGAACGGAGTAAACTCCGAGATCATAGAGCGCTGATAGTTCCAATTCTCTTGTGTGAGATAGCTCTCGAGGCCGATGTAGGACATGAAAATTCCCATCTCGATGTTCAGACCATGCCAGATATCGAAGTGATATCCCGCAGCTGCCTCGCGAATAAACTTCAGATTTCCGGTAGAGGTGTTTCGACCGTGCTTGACTGTTCCATCGAGTTCTTGCACGATGTTCAATTGAGCACCTGTTTGCAGCCACAGGCGAAGGATTACGTTCTTGTAGTTCGCTTCAAATCCAGCGCTGGCGAGATTCAACATGAATTCACTGGTACGCCCGATGGTTGCTGACGCGGTTTGTGTGTTGTCTATGGGTTTTGCGAGGTTGTAATTGAAATACGTGTCCAAATACAGCATACCGGTACCAATACCATCTACGGTCAACGGAAAGTTGTGCTGTCTGCTCTGACCATTGATCCACGTGAGGTCCATGCCAGTGAACGGAGCCTCGATGCTTGAAGCAGTATCGGGTTCATCAGCCATCAATGGAGAAACGAACGTAAGAAAGGCAAAAAGGAAGAGAAGCTTCATAGAGTTGCGTGATGACGTGCGTCGAAATAGATAGAGCAGGTTGCCGACCTTGACAATGGACGGAAGATACGGTACGCAAGGCTGCCCTCACAAGCATGCGACAATGACCACAACCAATCCTCTGTGTGCGCTCTACGTTGATTGTAATGGCGAACGTTTACTCGCAATCATGGTGTAAACGATAAGAACAACAAGAACCGAAGTCAGTATTAACGACGAACCTTGCGTGCCGAAACCTAATCCGCCATGCTCGCGAGTCTTTGTCAGCAAGTCGCCAAACGTTGCACCAAACGTTCTTGTCAAAACAAGGGCTACCCAAAGCAAGAGGATGGGAGAGAGCTTTGTGAAGTAGTATGCCAGCAGAACTACAGCAAGTATGCCACCAATGAGCAGGGCGCCGCCTGCAAAACCAAGTCCAGAATTGTCTGCAAGGGAGTCTCCTAGCGCGGTTCCTACCGTATTGGAGAATAGGATAGCCGTCCAATAAAATATTTCTCCTCGTCTCGTCGAGATGTCTGTTACGGATATGGATTTCTGGGTGAGGCGCCACACGAGAAGAGTTGAACATAGAATAGCGACAAGAAAAAAACTGCCCATTGCATAGCCCACACCCAAGGTTCTGGAATCTTTTTCATCGTTGCTCGCTTGGTCCTTGTTGAAAATATCTGTGTCATGTAATGATGCCATGGCGTCTTCACCTCTCCTCATCGAGTTTCTCAGAGCAATTAGCGACTTCTGTGATTCACTTTCACCTACTCCAGAATGCTCTAATCACCTTCTAATAGCATAGGAGTCCACTCTGCCGTAAATCGTGATCTATGACAATCACCTTCATACTAGCAACCGTGATATCGGCAGCGATGGCGGCTCTGACTGTTGCCTGGTCTGTCCCCGTTCTGATGAGCGGACAGGCTGCAACGTTTGCCTACGGTCCGGCCATCTTCTCGATTGATCCGCTTACGGCCTTCATGGTTGTGCTGATCAACATCGGTGTTCTGCTGGGAATGGTCTACGGCATCTCGTATCTCAAGCCGTATGCATCGAAGAGCTTCATGGAGGCGCTCGTCCATGCTCTGGCCATGGTGGCCCTGCATGGTTCGATGCTGGCGGTGACGATGGTGCGAGACATGGTCTCGTTGTTGATCATGTGGGAGATCATGTCGATGTCGTCCTTCCTTCTCGTCCTCTTCGAAGGAGAAAAGACGCGAACACGTCGTGTTGCACTTTCGTACTTCATCCAAATGCACGTGGGTGCGTTCTTCCTTCTCCTTGCCACCATGATCCTTGCCGGTAAAACCGGCTCGTATACGTTCGATGCCATGGGCGAGTTCTACGCGCATTCGCCATCATGGACGTTATTCCTTCCGCTTTTCCTTGGTTTCGGGATGAAGGCGGGATTCCTTCCGTTACACACGTGGTTACCGCATGCGCACCCTGCGGCGCCCTCTCACGTGTCGGGCATCATGTCGGGCGTGATGATCAAGCTCGGAATCTATGGCATCCTGAGAACCATCCTGTATCTGAGCGGAGATCAAAGCATGTTGGGCGTGGCCATCCTCACTGTAGGAATCGTCACGGGCTTGTATGCGATTCTCCAAGCCATTGTTCGTAACGATCTGAAACGTTTGCTCGCCTATTCGAGCGTGGAGAACATCGGACTGCTTGGTATTTCGATAGGCATGGCTGTTCTCGGTACGTCTATCCACAACGACGTGATCGCGACGCTTGGCTGGACGGCAGTGCTGTTGCACATGGTGCATCACATGCTCTTCAAAGTGGTGCTCTTTCAAAGTGTGGGCAACATCTATGCCGCCACGCGCACGCGAAACCTGAATGAGCTGGGTGGACTGGTGAAGCGTATGCCGAATACAGTGACGGTTTTTATTCTTGGCGCACTTGCCATTTGTGGACTTCCTCCCATGAATGGATTTGTGAGCGAGTTCTTGATGTATGCCGCATCCATCGAAGGGATGAAGAACTCTGGCGCATACTTCAGTATTGTGAACTTCTTCGTCCTCATTACGCTGTGTTTGATCGGTGGACTTGCCATCATCGCCTTCACAAAGGCCATTGGTGTTGGCATGCTTGGCGAACCCCGTACAGAGCATGCACGCAATGCCGTCGAACGACCGTGGTTCATGCGTTTACCGCAACAGGTCGCCATAGGTATGATGATCGTGATGGCCGTACTACCACAGTTCATGGTCGCCGCTATGTCTGCCGTGATCCGAACGTTCGTGCCGCAGTGCGACGCTGTCCTTGTCTCCTTAACACCAACCCTCACCTCCCTTGGAATTTTCAACGCATCACTTGTTGGGGCGGTAGGTCTCGTGCTTCTTCTGCGCAAGATCGCTACCCGTTCTGCGCAACGGAGAATGGGGCCAACGTGGGGATGTGGCTTTACGGCTGCTGATGCGCGGTTGCAATACACGTCGACCACGTTTGCCGATAGTACCGTGCAGCTCATCTCGCCGGTTGTGCGAGTACACGTTCAGATGCATGCGTTACGTCAGGCAGATGTATTCCCGCATGCACGCGCGTATCACACAGACGTGGTGGATGTGATCGAAGAGTCGATGATCGAACCGCCGATTGCCGGTATTGCCTTTGTGCTTCGCCGACTTGCGGTTTTCCACACTGGCAGTATGCGCACGTACATCCTGTATGCTTTCGTCTTCATCATTGCCATTGCCGTTGTTACGATTATGGGAGTGATATGATCAGCATTGCATTGATCTTGCTTTCGTCGGTCTTCTTTGTTGGCATTGTGAATCGTACGAAGAGCGTGTCGAGCGGTCGCATCGGACCTGGATTCACGCAACATCTCAAAGACATTTCTCGACTGCTCAAAAAGGGCAGTGTGACGAGCACATCGTCATCGTTCATCTTTCAATTGGCCCCGTCGATTTCGTTTGTTACGGTAATCGTTGCATGTCTCTTCCTGCCCTTTGGAGATCAGCCTAGTATCCTCTCGTTCCAATACGACGTGGTGGTCTTTGCCTATCTCTTGGCGCTCGGAAGATTCAGCATGGTGATCATGGCCATGGATACAGCAAGTCCGTTCGAAGGTATGGGTGCAAATCGCGAGGCACTCTACGGAATGCTTGTAGAGCCGGCCTTCTTTATCCTCGCCGGATCGTTTGCCGTGCTGACCGGTCATACATCGCTAAACGAGATATTCCGCGACATGCACTTAGGAAGTGGCGTATCGTACTTGATGGCGGCGTTCGCCGTGTACGTGTTCTTGCAGATTGCAATGGTCGAGAACAGTCGTCTTCCCGTAGATGATCCCAAGACGCATCTCGAGTTAACCATGGTGCATGAAGTGATCATCCTTGACAACAGCGGATTCGACCTCGGAATGATCCTTGCCACGATCAGTCTGCGCTTTGCGATGTTCGGAGTGCTCATTGCGAATTTTGCCCTGCCTCCCATGGTGCCGTTGTGGGGAAAGATCTTAATCGCTATAGACGTCATGGCCTTGTTCGCTGTGGTTGTTGGATTGTTGGAATCGTTCCGTGCACGTAACCGCATGAAGCGTAATCCGCAGTTCATATTTACGCTTACGAGCATTGCCATCCTCGTGTTCTTCACCGTGCTCATCCTCACGAATAAGTTGGTACTCTGACCATGGTCACCATTCTGATAATCCTCTTCGTGGTGACGCTCGTCTACGTGTCGATGGTAGACCGCCTTGCCACCTTCGTTACAATCCTTGGTATTCAGGGAGTGCTGTTGTTTGGCATTGCCTACATGGAACTGCGTGACGTGGACGCACTGAACTTGAGCTTCATTCTTGCCGAGACATTAGTGTTCAAAGGCATCGTGATTCCATTGTTCTTGCACCGCACGCTGCGCAGGAATAAGTTGGTGAAGGAGGCGGAGCCGACGGTGACGCACTTCACGTCGTTGCTCTTTGTCACGGCCATTATTCTCGTGTCGTTCCTCCTAGCGTATACCGTTCACGAAGAACACTTGCGCATTGGATACTTCACGGCGTCGCTTTCCGCGTTGTTTACCGGTCTCTTTATCATCATGGCGCGCACGAAGATCATCACGCATGTGATGGGTTACTTGCTTTTGGAAAACGGCATCTTCTTGCTGTCACTTGCCGTTGGTAACGAAATGCCCCTTGCCGTGAACACGGCCATCCTGTTGGATCTGCTTACGTCGGTGCTGCTATTGGCCTTCCTCGTCGACAAAGTTGGCGAGTCGTTCCAGACCGTCGATGCTTCCGAACTCAACGAACTGAACGACTGATCATGAACCTTAGCATGCCCCTCGCGTTTTTTGCAGGCTCGGTCTGTATCGCCGGTGTGATGATGATCGCACGTCGACGCATCCTGCAGGCACTCCTTCTCGTTGCCTACTTCTCCTTGCTTGGCGCTTTACTCACCCACGAGTTTACCTTTCTTGATGTCGTTGAAGCGGAGTATCTGAAGGCCGACCCGCTCGCCGTACTCTTTCTCGGTGTACTTGCCATTGTGGGTTCATTGGCAGCCTATTACGGCATGGCCTATGCAAAGCACCGCGGAGATAACGACCGACAAGTGGCAACACACAATGCGGCTCTAGTGCTTTTTCTCACGATGGTGGTTGGCGTCTACATTTCACGACACATTGGTCTTGTTTGGGCGTTTTTGGAAGCATCAACACTGACAAGTGCGATCCTGATCTACTATAACAGAAACAAACATTCCGTAGAGGCAACATGGAAGTATGTATTCGTGTGTTCGATTGGTATTGCCATTGCTTTTGCCGGCATCCTCTTCTTGTCGATCGCATCGGAGGCACGCGAGGTTCATGATCTGTCGTTCGAAGCGATTCGCATCACGGCACCAACCATGAATGCAGGGTGGTTGAAGTTTGCGTTTCTCTTCATGGTGACGGGCTTTAGTGTGAAGATGGGAGTGGCCCCCTTGTTCAATGTTGATATCGATGCAAAGGATGGGGCGCCATCGCATGTGGCAGCACTGCTCTCGAGCGTACTCATGATTGCGGGCTTTATGGCCATTTTCCGCGTGTACATGGCGCTTGCAGGCACATCGATTCTCCCATGGATGAATTCGGTGTTGATCATCGTGGGACTTATGAGCGTGTTTTTTGCAGCGATCTATATTTCCAAGATCAAGAATGTCAAGCGCATCCTAGCCTATTCGAGCTTGGAGCATGCGGGAATTGTATTGATCGCTGTTGGAAGTGGAGCCTGGTTTGCAGCTGTCCTCCATGTGATCCTGCACGCCTTTGCAAAGTCGAGTTTGTTCTTCCAGTACGCGCATTTCTTCCGTTTGTATCAAACGAAGAATGTTCATTCGGCAGGGGACTACATCAAACATCATCCGGCAGGTGCAGGGGTGCTCATTCTGGGTCTTCTCGCCATCACCGCCGTACCACCCATGGGTACGTTCATCACCGAGCTCTTCATGTTCAAAGCCCTATTTAGCGGTCCTCATGCATGGGTGGCCTTCCCGTTATTCCTGCTCATTACCATCATCCTTTGGGGGCTTACGAAAAACGTGTTGAGCATTCTCTATCGTCCGGCACCGAGCGTGATCCACCCGGCAGCGCCATTCACTGTGATGGAAACCATACCGCAGTACGCGCTTTTGCTTGCAGTGGTGTATTTGGGATTCTTCGCTCCTCCAGCCTTCGTGCAATTCGTTCAATCCGCCGTGACGTTCCATCCGTAGGACCATTCCATGCTCATGTTTTCAAATCTCGACGTTGTTGCTCTCGATACCATTCCAGTGGTGTCGTACGGAACGTTCATGTTGTCGGTTCTCGACTACATGAAGGCACATGATGAGCGACATTGCGTGTCGTACTTCGGCGTACGAGCACCAAACGGAGATCTGCATTGCTACAGTGTTCTAGCCGACGATGCTACGTCACAACTCGCCGTGCTGAGCTACCACCTGGCTGCTTCGGGTACCATGTTGTTGCCTTCGCTTTCTGCCCACTACCGCGCTTTCCATATCTATGAGCGCGTGTTATGGGAAAATCATGGTGTGCAATTCAGCGATCATCCGTGGTTGAAGCCAGTACGCTATCCGCACGATGCGGCACATGGCGCCACGATCGACGAGTATCCATTTTTCCGCATTGATGGCGGAGAGGTCCATGAAGTAGGCGTAGGACCAATTCACGCGGGTGTGATCGAGCCAGGACATTTCCGTTTCCAATGCACCGGCGAAGACGTTGTGCATTTAGAGATCAAGCTCGGATATCAACACCGCGGTGTTGAGCGCTTGATGGTCGAGCCGGTTTCGATGCTTCGACGCACCGTCCTTGCAGAGTCAATCGCAGGCGATACAACGATTGGTCATACGTGGGCATTCGTCAACGCCATGCAATCATTGTCTCGCCTGACGGTATCCGATGCCGTAGAGATCGAACGTGCCATCGCCCTTGAACTCGAGCGTATTGCCATTCACATCGGTGACCTTTCCGCCTTAAACCTCGACGTCGCCTATCAACTGGGAAGTTCAGTGCTCGGCGCTCTCAGAACACCAATGATCAACTTCTTCCAGTGGTGGTGTGGCAATAGGTTTGGGAAGGGACTTCTTCGTGTAGGCAACGATCGGTTCTTGCTCACGCCTGCGTTGCAGGATAGGCTCAGGAAGACACTCGACGATATGGAGCGACTGTATTCACGGGTCTCAACCAAAATGTTTCTGTTACCGAGTGTACTCGCGCGCTTTGAACGCACGGGCATTGTTACGGCAGAGCAAGCGCATGTTATTGGAGCGGTTGGCATGGCAGCTCGATCGAGCGGCGTTCGACGTGACGTGCGCCGGTCGCATCCCCACGGCGTCTACCGTGCAGAAGACGTCCAAACTCACGTCCTCCACACGGGCGACGTGATGGCACGCGCGTATTTGCGCAAGCTAGAGATCGATTCTTCTCTTGCGTACATCCGAAATCTGCTGGATAGGATCCGTACGGCATCGCTTGATAATGGTATCTATGAACGCCACTCGCCGCGCGCCCTCGAGCCAAGCTCCTTGGTGGTATCGATGGTGGAAGGGTGGCGAGGCGAGATCGTTCACACGTCCATCACAGATGAACACGGCACACTGATCCATCACGGTGTGAAAGATCCGTCCATGCACAATTGGTTCGCATTAGCACTGTCGCTTCGAGGAAATGAGATAAGCGACTTCCCGATCTGCAACAAGAGTTACGATTTATCCTATTGCGGACACGACCTCTAAGGAACACACATGATCGAGTCGCTAAAGATCTGGAAACAACAAGGTGGTCAAACGATTCCGGACGTTACGGCTGTGACGTTGCCAGAGATCTTTCGAGGTCGTCCATCAATCAAGGCCGAAGAGTGTGCCAACGGATGTACGGCCTGTGTGGATGTATGTCCGGTTGCGGCAATCACACTGAGTTCAGCGGGAACCGTATCGCTCGATCTGGGTCCGTGCGTGTTCTGCGGAGAATGTGCCGATGCTTGCCCAACAGACAAGATCACGTTCACGAACGACTACAAAACGGCGGCTCCCACACGCGAAGCACTCGTGATGCACGAAGGCGAAGTTGGGCCGGTGGTCTTTAATGCCGACGCGGTTCGTTCGGAAATCTCAGAGTACTTCGGAGGCTCGCTGAAACTCCGGCAAGTGTCGGCGGCGGGCTGCAATTCCTGTGAGCTCGAGCTCAATGCCTGTGGTAATGTGAACTTCGACATGGGTCGGTTCGGAATTGAGTTTGTTGCGTCGCCACGCCATGCCGACGGCATTGTGATATCGGGTCCCATCTCCCTTAACATGTCCATCGCGAACGATATCTGCTTTGATGCTGTTCCGGATCCTCGCATCGTGATTCTCACGGGCGCATGTGCAATCACGGGCGGCGTATTCGAAAAAAGTCCGGAACTCCAACGTGCCTTTGTGCAACGTCATCACGTAGACCTCTACGTCCCCGGATGTCCACCACATCCGCTCACCTTCATCAATGGCGTACTACAACTGATCAGAAAGAGGATGTCGTGATCCAAGACCTCTCATTCAAGAACACCTGGAAGAGCAATCTCCTTTCGGGATTCTTGGTCTTTCTCGTCGCACTGCCGTTATGTCTCGGAATTGCCAAGGCCAGTGGATTCCCACCGATCTCGGGTATACTTACTGCTATCATTGGTGGCCTTCTCGTATCGTTCTTTGTTGGGTCGGAGATGACGATCAAAGGACCGGCAGCCGGCTTGATCGTAATTGCACTAGGTGCGGTTACAGATCTAGGTCAGGGCGACCCGTTCCTAGGATACAAGCTCGCACTTGCCGTGATCGTCGTTGCGGGCGTTGTTCAGATCATTTTCGGACTCCTGAAAACTGGCGTGCTTGGTGACTTCTTCCCCACATCGGCCGTGCACGGAATGCTTGCCGCCATTGGTATCATCATCATCTCCAAACAGGCACACTTCCTGATGGGCGTGACACCCACGGCAGGAGAACCTCTCGAACTCTTGAAAGAGATACCGCTTAGCATCTCGATGATGAATCCCGACATCGCCATCATTGGCGTGATCTCGTTGATCATCCTGTTTGGACTGCCGATGATCAAGAGCAAGTATATGAAGATGATTCCTGCTCCGATGGTGGTATTGCTTGTTGCCATCCCGCTTGGTGCCTATTTCGATCTATCACATGAACACACATATTTGTTCAATCACACCCAGTTCACACTTAGTCCAAAGTTCCTCGTCACACTACCGGCACAAATCACCGACGCTATCCAAATGCCGAATTGGTCGCAGATCACGTCTGCCACGTCCATCAAGTACATCATCATGTTCGCATTAGTTGGTAGCATTGAATCGCTCCTCTCCGGCAAGGCCATCGATGGGCTCGATCCGTATAAGCGTAAGAGCAATTTGAATAAGGACCTTCTAGCCGTAGGAATTGGAAACACAGTGTCGGGACTCTTAGGCGGACTACCGATGATCTCCGAGATCGCTCGTTCGAGTGCCAATGTGAACAATGGTGGAAAGACCCGCTGGGCGAACTTCTTCCATGGTGGCTTCCTCTTGATCTTCGTGGTGTTTCTCCCCATGGTGATCCAACGCATTCCGATTGCTGCACTTGCAGCCATGCTCATTTCGGTTGGATGGAAGCTTGCATCGCCGAAGGAGTTCATCAAGACGTACAAGGTTGGTGCAGAGCAGCTCATCATCTTCGTCGTTACGGTGGTGGCGACGCTTGCTACAGATCTGCTGATCGGTATTGGACTCGGAATACTCACCAAGTTCGCACTACACATTATCGACGGTGTTCCATTCGCGTCGCTCTTCCGTCCGATTCTCACGATCGATCAGAGCGATCCAACCGTCTATATAGTAGACGTGCAACACTCGGCCATTTTTTCGAACTATATCGGATTGAAGAAACGACTCGAGAAACTCGACTCTCACCGGAACGTGATCATCGACTTTACCAATTCCCATCTCGTCGACCATTCTGTGATGGAGAAGATGCACGAAATGGAGAGTGAGTTCAAGCAGCGTGGTGTTGGGTTCTCGATACGCGGACTCGAGCGACATGTACCGAAGTCGGACCACCCGGCTGCATCGCGTAAGAAACCAAGTGTTTCATCATATCGCTAACATCACCATGAAGTCTTTTCGCCTGGGTACCTTGTATCTCGTTGGAATTGTTCTTCTTACCGCCCTACCTGCTCTTGCGCAACTGTTGGAATGGAAGATGGGTGGCGACAGTGCGCATTTCGTGCGGATCAACGCTATGGTACAGCCATGGTTGATGTTGAACGAGAGTAATCCGGGAACAACCATCAATAGCGAACCACAAGAAAGGTCAGTGACCGTTGGACTACGTCGACTTCGTTTTCAAATGACGGCGCAGATCACAGACCGCGCGCTCTTCTATGCGCAATACGGCGAGAACAACTTTAACTCCTTCTACAACTCCGGTGGGAATCGAAAACTAGCTGCGTTCTTTCACGACGCAGTAGGGGAGTATCGGCTCTCGAATGGGAATGAGTTGAAGGTCGGAATGGGTTTGACGATCGCGAATGGACTCTCTCGATTTTCGCAACCATCGGTTACGACGATCATGACTACGGACGTGCCAGTCTTCGCTCAAGCAACGGTTGATCAAACAGATGAGTTCTCACGCAAACTCAGTGTTCTGGCACGCGGACAGATCGGGGCGCTTGACTACCGTTTCGTTCTCAGCGATCCGTTCGTGATACAAAGCAATGGTGCCTCGCCGCCGCCATTGGGTGCGTCGGCAACATTCGCACAAAAAGGTCATTCCCTGCAGTATCAGGGATACGTGATGTGGCAGTTCCTGGATCAGGAGCCGCATCTCACACCGTACATGGCGGGCACGTATTTGGGAAAGAAAAAGGTGTTCAACATCGCGCTTGGAGGAATCTATCAGCCGCGCGCTATGTGGCGAACGGGGACGTCGGCCGCGGATACGACGTACGAAGACATGAAGCTCTTGGCGATCGAGTCGTTCTACGACGCACCGGTGGGTGAAAGCGGACATGCGATCTCTGCCTACACGGGTTTCTTTCACACAGACTATGGCAAAAACTATCTGCGATACAACGGTCCGCTCAATCCCGGACAGTCGCCTGCCTTCGGCAACGGACTTCCGATGTTCGGCACCGGAAACGTGGTCTATTCGCAGTTCGGATACTTCATTCCACACGTCATGGATGGTACAACGGGATTGATGCCCTACGTAACCGCAACTTTTGCCAACTACGACAAGCTCTCGCACGTGATATCCGACACCTACGCTGTTGGCTGTTCCCTGATCTTGGCGGGTCATAACGCTAAATTATCTGTAGACCTGAACAATCGCCCCATCTTCACAACATCGGCCACCGGAGCCGTTTTGAAAAGCGGTCGTGCAACCCAATTTGTACTGCAGTACCAAGTGTTCTTTTGACGAGTAGACCGTATCCCGTCGGTAGTTATGTTAGTGGCTATGGGTACCACCTTCCGCATCTTGCTTGTTCTTCTTGTCGCTTCGCCTATATCAAAGATCGTTCCTCGTTCTGCGCGGGGTGATGCATGATGCGAATGGTTATCGCCTGCCTCTTGTGCACGATCTCGCTGCATGCTCAAACACGTATTAGCGGCGTTGTGAACATCTATACGCCGGTGCTTTTGATTCCCGTGATGTGCAATCAAGACGTCGTGGTGGAACAACCGTACGGATTCAAGCCAGGCGACCGGGTGATCATCATCCAGATGAAGGGCGCCTCGATCAATACAGCCGATTCGCAGCCCTTCGGTGATCTCGTTGCACTTGGTTCGTGTGGCAATCTTGAGTTCGGCATTATTAAGGCCGTGAATGGAAACGTGATCACGCTAGTAACCCGGCTCGTGAATTCGTACGACGTGAGAGCATCCGTCCAACTCATTCGCGTTGCGGGGTACGTAGACGTTACCATCAGTGGTACGGTGAGGGCAAAGCCATGGGATGGTCGCACCGGTGGAGTTGTTGCGCTCGAGGCAAGTGGTACGGTGACGTTTCAAGCCGATATCGACGTGAACGGTGCCGGGTTCACCGGCGGTCTCCGTTCCTTGAACTATGCAACATGCTCACGCACAGGATTTGTCTACACCATGGCCTCTGGTTACGGCGCGCAAAAGGGCGAAGGCGTCGCAGTTAGTTCTCCTATCTATGAGGCAGGAAGAGGAAAGCTGGCGAATGGTGGCGGGGGAGGAGTAGATCACAATTCGGGTGGTGGTGGAGGTGGCAATGCCGCAGCGGGTGGCCGTGGTGGCGACCAATGGGTTGGATGTTCACGCGTGATCTCGAATGGTGCCAGCGGTGGAATTGCATTGCCCTATGCACGGAATGTTGCAAAGATCTACCTTGGTGGTGGTGGTGGTGGTGGTCATCAAAACAATGGAGTTGGGACCAATGGTGCTCCTGGTGGCGGGATCGTGATTTTGCGTGCCATTTCGATTGATGGTGCCAATAGGTCCATTTCGGCCGCTGGTTCGGGCGTTACGGCCATATCCGGCAATGACGCTGGCGGAGGTGGAGGAGCGGGAGGTTCGATATGGATCGACTGTGCACAGATAACATCGCCACTGCGAGCCATTGTCGCGGGTGGCGCCGGCGGCTCGGCAAACACGTCTGCCGCGCATGGCGTTGGTGGTGGTGGCGGAGGTGGCGCCGTACTTTCTCCACTCCTTGCACGTTCACCCTTGTTGCAGCTTCGATTGCAGGGTGGATCTACCGGATACAACGTTCCGTTTCGGAACACCGCGGATTCCAATTTACAAGCGGCTCCGGGTGGACAAGGTATGTTCATCGAAGGATTCAATGTTCCGGAAGGCGCGTTTTCTCTTCAACCAATCACGGTGAATGCCACTCCTGATACTATCGTGTGTAGTGGAACCGTGGTAACCTTCATTGCCCGAGCACGGGGCGGAACTGGAAACTATACGATTGCGTGGAGAAGGTCGAACGGACAAGTGATGGATTTTGGGGCATCGATACGCTACAGTATCTCTGCTCCAACGCAGCTTATAGTGAATGTCTCCGACGATGCCGGCTGCATGGGAGAAGACACTGTGACGGTCAACCTGCTTTCCGTCCCCCGCGTGAGCATCGACACGGTTGATGTAGGTACGTTGAGTGCGTGTAGGTTGTGGCGCGACACCTCACTTCTTGTGAGAAATCTCGACTCGGTCTCGGTGACCGTCACCGGTGTAGCACCGCAATCACCATTGATTTCCACACCAGGGTTACCCACACTTCCGCTTACCATTCCTCCCGGCGGATCGTTTCGTATCCCAATACGGATGGTCTCTTTTCCGAAGGGAACGTTTGTCCTTCCTGTTCTCGTTTCGGTGCGTTCGTGCGACACGGTCCTCACGACGTTCGTCAAAGGATCTTCAGCCTTGATTAGTGCAGAACTCACTCCCGATTCGGTGATGTTGCCGCCAAGTCCTTCGTGCGACGAAGTGAATTTCCTAAAGAGCCTTACGTTCACAAATAGGTCTTCTGTTGACGTGATGATTCCCACCGTTTTATCGAGCGGACAGCTATCGACCATTGCGCCAACGTTTCCTCGGGTTGTCAAGGCAGGGACTTCGCTCGAGATCACCGTTCAGTTCAGACCCACTGTGTCCAATCAAAAAGGGGCACTGCGAGTACCATGGGTTGCGGCTGGTTGCGAAGACACACTCACGACGGTGTTCCTTGCGAACATTCAACCCACGCAATGGACGGTGAGCGATACCGTTCTCGACTTTGGGCATGTGCTAGAATGTGATTCACGACGCGACACGTCAGTTGTCGTTCGTAATCTCGGCGAAAGAACGATGACGTTCACGATGAGCCCTCGCGGACCTCTTTCGTTTTCGACCACGGCCCCATCATCGTTCACGCTGCAACCCAATGAGACGTTCGAGATTCCGTTCGACGTCCATCCGCTTGGCGTTGGTGCGCAAACCGGTGAGCTCAAGATCGTTGCATCTCCATGCAATGATACTGTCACTGTTGCGCTTCGTGTGATCGTGGATAGTGTGCGATTCATTGTTCCGGACACAGTCTCGTTTGGCACAATCATCTCATGCAAAGAACGCGCGCGATCGCAGTCGATTCCCATTGCGAATGTGAGTTCTGATGGCGTCCTTGGTAGGGTTGCATCTTTTACCACCTCTTCACCATTCACGTGGACCGTTCGAATTGGTGATACGATTACCACTTGGGCAGATCTCATTGCTTCGATCACGTTCGAACCACTGAACGACGGCGACTATCTCGACAGCATCATTCTCAACATGGGCCCCTGTTCACAACGGTCTGTGATCTACATGCGAGGCCGGCGTGAAAGTGCCGTGCTCGAAGGCACCCCAGCTCTTGCATTCCCTATACTCCGTATCGGAGATACTACGGTTCTTCGTGCGTTCTATACCAATGCGGGATTGCGTGCTCTCACCGTCACAACCGTTCAGGCGCCAACACAGCCATTCTTCCTTGCATCCATTCAGCCACCTCTTCCCACCATATTGAAACCTGGAGACACACTCACGGTGGATGTGAAGGGCGCATCGGTCCCGGGTAGGTATTCGTCGAACATCACCGTGATATCTGACGATCCTTGTAACCTCTCGGTGAACACGCTGCTCACCATCGAAGCGAAAGGCCGCACAACACTGCATATACCACGACTCACTGGTACCGTTGGCCAACTCGTGAACATCCCGGTGATTCTGGACTCTATTGAAGGTGTGCAGGATTCAATGTTGCGCACGTTCCAGTGTGTCGTGCAATTCAACAGAAACGTGCTTACTCCAATGATGGAGGGTGGCAAGGAAGGTGTCGTGCGCGAGGTCCAGATATCGGACTCGCTTGTGAGCGTGCGCTGTAGTGGACGTTGGAATCGAGGAGACACGATTGCCGTCATACCATGTACGGTTCTTCTGGCATTGGAGAACAGTGTGCCGTTGGATCTTTCGGATGCACTCCCGTTTGCGTGGGGCGAAGTGCCTACAGATGTGATCCAGCTCGATGGTCTACTCGATGTTCAGGAAATTTGTGCTGGTCGTGATCTTCGTATCGTGCGCCTTATTGGTGGTCTGCGGAATGCAAAGATCGTCCCCAACCCTGTGCAAGACATCATGAACATCTGGTACGAGTCAACCGCCGCAACCGAAGGAACCTTGCGTATTGTTGATGCTACAGGCAGATACGTACTTCAGAGGGAACTCACACTAGAACAAGGCACTCACGTCGTTCCCATTTCGGTGGAACATGTAGCAGTGGGATCGTACACAGTCATGCTGCATGTTGGAACATTCGACAGTTCGTTTTCATTGATCATCACTCGATAGAACCATGCGACACCTCTTCATCCTGCTCACTCTACTCCTTGCCGCGCTACCAGCCATGACGCAGATACCCGGCGTTAAGAAACCAGATATCTCTGTAGAAAAGATGGTAATAGGCAAGATCACTGATAATGAGCGCGGAATTCTTGTGGTCAAAAACATCGTGGTTTCCGGAGGGTCGTGCTATAACGGTGCACGCCCATCGAGCTACAGCGTAAAGATCGATCAACATTGGGGTGATATCGTAAACACCACGACGCGCCAGAAGTATCATCTTGCCTACCTCGAAACAGAATGGCAGAATGATTCCGTGTGCAATGTCTATCTCGGATTACGAGGCGGACCGCTTCCTGTATCTCCCGGTGCGATCGGCGGGCCCGTTCAACTTACCATTCAAGCATACGTTGTGTGTTTGGAGCGGTTCGAGGTGCACAGAGTTAAGACCTTCGATATCGAGGTGAGTAATTGAACATTTGCGGCGCACTGCTTTCATGCGCATTTGTCCTTGTTACCTGCATGGAACTGCAATCCCAGAACACCACAATGCCGATGCCCCAGATTGTGACGAGCGGTGTACGCCCGTCGCGCATGACGCAAAGCGGAACGTTTACTATTCAGGGAATTCGTTTGAGTGTTCCGATGGTACAAGGTGATACGTCTATGCATCCGCACATTGAAGATGTGACCCTGCGCATGGTGAAGAACACCATACATTCTACTGTTGCTTCGATGAATGCAATGCGCATCGAGATCGATCGCGCCGTGTATATGAAGGAGACCGACTCATACTCCGTGATGTGTTACGTGGCAAACGTCACAACACCTTTGGCATCCGGCACGGTGCGGGGATCGTGTACACTAGAGCTATCGGCCGTTTCCGTGTGCAATGGACACACGTCTAACGTTGCTAGGAAGGTCTTTGTCGTGAACGTGGCGAACTAACATGTTCACGCGCATTGTCGTCCTCCTCTCTTTCGTGAGTTTCTTTACGGATGTCGCGAGCGAAATGCTCTATCCGATCATACCGGTCTACTTACAATCGATTGGCTACTCTGCGCTTTTTCTTGGCGTCTTGGAAAGTATAGCCGAGGCGGTGACGGGGATAAGCAAAGCATATCTCGGAGCACGATCCGATGTGGTAGGTCGGCGACTTCCCTTTGTCCGCGCCGGCTACGCTCTTAGTGCACTTGCAAAGCCTCTTCTCGTGCTCTTCACGTCGTGGTGGTGGGTTCTTGCCACACGCTCTCTTGAGCGCATGGGGAAGGGAGTTCGCACGGGGGCGCGAGACGCGATGCTTGCCGATCAGTCTACTCCTGAAACCCGAGGTCGCATCTTCGGATTCCACCGTGCGATGGACACTGCGGGCGCCGTGATCGGTCCGGCCCTTGCCCTTTTCTTCCTTGCCTCCTTCCCGGCTCACTACCGAGAATTATTCCTCCTGACGCTTGTCCCCGGGGCCATTGCCGTTGCCCTGTTGTTCGGCATTCGCGAGGCAAAGGGAAGTGTGCCACGGCGGCAGGGTGGGAGGGCGTCTGTGTGGTCGTGGAAGGCGCTGCCAGTGCCAATGCGGGCGTTTACGGGTCGTATGGCTGTGTTCTTTTTCTTCAATAGCGCCGACACCTTTCTTCTGCTCAACATGAAGCGAATTGGTGGGACAGACACGGAAGTGATAAGCGCCTACATCCTCTATAACGTGGTGTACGCCATTGCTTCCTTCCCACTAGGAAGTTTGGCAGATAGGGTAGGGTTACGGCGCGTTGTTGTTGGTGGGTTGCTGGTGTTTGGGGCCGTCTATACTGGATTCTCGGCCGTCACATCGGTGTGGTGGTGCTTTGTGCTCTTTGGGCTGTATGGCATCTATGCTGCTGGCACAGAAGGAGTGGCAAAGGCCTACGTGAGTACGTTGTGTGCACCTGAAGAGCGGGGTGCCACGCTTGGAACCTATGCGGCAGTGCAAAGCGTTGGTTTGGTGATGGCGAGTATCCTTACGGGAGTGTTGTGGACCGTTGTGGGCGCCCCTGCCGCCCTTGCACTCAGTGGCATGATGGCCGTTGTGGCAGCGATCCTCCTTGTATTGTAACTGTCACCTCCGCATGCACTATGAACATGCAACCGTCTGCATGTGTAGATTGTATTGCTAGCATTCCCCGCGTTCCCCATGAAAACCGCTCTCATCATCGCGTCCTTCGTTTGCCTTGTGTATTCGCAAGTGCACGCGCAGCGCGTTGGCATCGACCGGCTCACGTATTGGGGGGGCACCGGCAGAGACTATGTTACGTGCGTTACACAAGCACCGAATGGCGATATCGTGCTGTGTGGGTGGACTGATTCGGAAGATCTGCAGACCACACCTACTGCATACCAGCGCATAAAGAATCGCGGTGTAGACATGTTCGTCACACGAATTTCGTCGCGTGGTGAACTCATTGCGTCGACGTATTTCGGTGGATACGGCAACGACTATCCCACGAGCATTGCCATTGAGCCAGACGATAACGTTCTGATCTCGCTCCGCACGAGTTCGCGAACCCTACCGATTACATCGTCATTTGGCAGCGGACATCCCGACGATGACCGTGTTGTTTTGATTCGCCTCTCATCCGACCTCTCGAGCCTCAAGAATGCAATGCACTTCTTGTTCTCGAGGGGTTTCTATAATGTGCGGGTACAGGTTGGGTACCGTGGGTCCGTTGCCATAACCGGGGCAACTAGTGAGACGTCTCTTCCCGTCTCCGACCAGGCATATCAGCGGACACATGCCGGCGGGCTTGATGGTTTTGCACTCATCATGAACAGTAACCTCGATGAAGTTGAGTACTGCACGTATGACGGTGGTCCAAAGAACGATGCGATCATGGCCTGCATCGAACGTGGTGACGATGGACTCACCTTTGTTGGAGTGAATTCCAGCAAGGATGTTTATGGTGATATTCGATTACTGAAGTTGAACAAAATTTTCAAGCCAGTGATCGACACCGTCTATGAACAACCGGGTGGAGACGTGATCAACGAGGCCGTCATGCGAAAGACTTCAGACAGTACGCTGTTTGTTGTGGGATACAAAGGTCCGCCGCCGCTTCGTGGTTTTATCTCAGCAATCGAGCGCAATGGAAATCTTCGGCAAACTCTGGATATCGACACGACAGATCTTGGACTTACTCCGTCGTATCCGTACTTCATCTTGGCACGATCCATCACGCTCGACCCTACGGGTCGGGTGGTTGTGAGCGGAGCGAGTAATGGCGCTGCACGAAGCATTGTGTATGACAAAGGCCTCAACGCTGTTACAGAGCGATATGAACTCAATGGAGCGCGAAGCGACGTCGCCTATAGAAGCTGGGTGACGTTTGCCGGTACACTCATCATCGTGGGGTCTACAGAATCCGGAGACCTCCCCACAACGAAGTCGGCCATCAGACCTCGTAGCACGGATACGCTGAACGTTGCAGAGGGCTTTGTAGCGACGTTGCGCCTTTTGCCGTCGCTCTTCTTTGCACCTGGACGCATAGACCTGGGCACGGTGCCTATTGGAACCACGAAGAAAGACAGCACGCTGGCTCGAGTGGTCAACAGCCAGTATTCAATGTTTGTCGAAGACATTACGCCCACGCCTGCGATTGAAGGATTTGAGGTGAACCCGCCGAAGTCGTTTTTGGTGCAACTCAGCAGAGATCAGGTACCTATTGTTGTGAAGTGGACTCCGTCCGCACCAGGCCCGATCCATACAACGCTAGAAGTGAAAACGAAAGATGCGAAGTTCTATATCGATGTCTTCGGTAATGGGAAAGACACGACCACTCCGCCACCGCGCGTGACAGTGTCGAGTATCAACTACGGCATCGTACGTCTTGGCAAAATTCGAAACCGATTTGTGCGACTTACCAACGAGTCGACGGTCCCTGTGAAGATCAGCGAAATCGAGATCGATGCATCTGGTCCGTTCACACCAACATTTCCTGCTCTTCCTATCGTACTCGGACCAAGCGACGTGTTAAAGGTCCCGGTCCGGTTCGCTCCCGCCGATACCGGATCGTATCAGACGAGCGTACGAATTGTGGGAGACAGAAACGTGACGGGCACAGCAAGTCTAGTGGGCGTGTGTGGCAAAGACACGGCCGTCCGGATTAGTTCATCCATGAATGTGGTGATTGGTGCCAATCGAGCTGCGGCATCGATCGGAGAATCATTCAAGTATCCGCTTCGCATACTCCAAGGGTTGGACTCGCTACGTCGCATCGACGTAGAAGCAGTGTCGTTCCGATACACCTACCGCCGAACAATTCTTACAGTTCAAACATCCATCGATTCGTCTGACGGCACTCCAACGGACCGATCCGTCTGGATGACAATTCCGTGGGATGGCACGTCGGATACCATGGCGCTTGTTCATTTGACGGCTAGTATCGGAGATATAGACAGTAGCGATGTTGGCATCGACGAAGTCTCATTCTCTACCGGTCTTGGAGACATGTTGCTCGACACTGCCGTGTATTCGGTGATCGATGTTGTGGACGCATGGCAAGGTGCAGGCCCTCGAATAGTTCGCAGGGATTCTCGACAACCGGCGATCACTGCCAATCCAAACCCCGTAACGACGGCCTCGGTTTTTCGGCTTTACACTGTTTCTCCAATGGCTACACTCTCTGTGTACGACGAGGTTGGTAATTTGATGGACACATGGACCTCCACTTCCACTACGACTCAAACCGAAGTACACCTGACGCTGCCATCCAGACTTTCTCCTGGCGTGTATCTGTGCGTTCTCCGGTCGAACGGAGGAGTCGCTACGTTCAGATTTGTTGTGTTGTAGCTCTCCTTTGGTGTAGTGTTCTTCCGGCAGTTCGAGCGCAAGATTCTCTGCAACCATTTTATCCGTATCAACCCATTGGATTCGTCGGTCTTGGGGCATCGTTGCACTCGCCGGATTTCTCTTCCATCGAAGGTATACCGGGGCCGAATGTGTTGTATCGATCTCAGATAGGACCTACGGTTGCCATTGGCGGTGGAATCACAAAGCGCCTTTCTAGACTTTTCAGCGCCGATGTTACAGTACAAGGATCCATCTTGTCGGGGAGCGTTGTTTCCGACGAGTTTACCGTCCTCAGTATCAACGATTCACCGGTCCCTGCCACCATTCGCCATACCATCAATCTTTCGTTGTATGCGGTGGCTATCGAACCTTCCATACGATTGTTCCTTGGGGCATTCCGCTTGCGCTTAGGCATCCCCATTCAGTTTTTGCTCCAAAACTCTTACGTTGCCACGCAAGAGGTGGTGAACCCTCCAGGTGTGTACGTAGGCGGACAAGCCATTCGAGTAGAGGGAGAGGGCGCGCTGCCTGGTGCGCGAACCTTGGTCCCGGCGGTTTCATTAGGGTTTGGAACCTCTGGGAAGGTGGTAGGGAGTGTTCGCATAGAACCCGAGGTAACGTTGCGAGTGCCGATCTCGAGTATTTCAGCTGTGGCCGACTGGAAGATCTGGACGTTCAGTGCCGGAGTTCGGATCGCCCCGTCGTTCGACAAGATTAGGCCGGTACGCAGAGATACACTTTGGATTCGTGACACGACGGTGATGGAGGTTGCGACGTCTGCTCCTCGTTCATCATCCACACGGATCTTTGCCGTAGACTCTGTGGATGACGTTGGCGAAGACGTGGTTGCTCGGCACGTAGCGGCAAGAGAGCGAACGACCATTGAGGTGCCACATGAGCCATTGTTTATTCGTGCCGAAGCACGAGCAATGTTCGTCGATCAGCAAGGAATTGAGCGAGATCGGATCACGCTTCGCACAGTGAAGTACAACAATGAGCTTCTCATGCCGATGATGTCGACGGTGTATTTCGCACCTCGCTCCAGTGATCTCGCATCCTACGATGCACGAAACGTTCTTCTTCCCAATGCCTGGGAGGACAGACCTCTTGCCCGAAGAATAGCTGCAATGCAATACCGGCTTTTAGATGATTGGGCGCTTGAGATCGCACGGCCTACACCTGTTTCGATTCGAGGTCGGGCAGCTACATCGGAGCCCACTTCGCTTGCAGAACAACGGGCATTAGCGGTTGTGAACTATCTCGTAAAACATGGCGCTGAACGTTCACGCATTCGTGTGCTCGACTCCGAGATCCTCGACGATTCATTATCAAATGCTCGAACAGTCTCGATCGATCCTGGCAAGATCCACACTGCGATGCAGCGCGAACAATGGACGGCAGTGCAACCTGAAGCATGTGCTATTCGAATTCATCTTCGTGCAGAAGGCGACGCACCAGTGCGCTCGTGGGAAGTGCGATTCAGCACGAACTCCGGATTGATCGGTTCCATAGGCGGACAAGGAGAAATGCCAGAAAGTGTTCTATTTACTGTTCCCGATTCCGTCACCGTGGCAATGGGAACGGGAAGCGAGATCTCCTATCGAGTGCTCGTTCGTGGAGACGATAGTACGTCGTTTGTATCCGAGCCTGCGCGTATTAGCATGCAGCAGGCATCAAGCGATGGCAGTATGAGAACGAAACGGTACATGGCAATGCCGACCACAGAAGAAAGGTGCACGCATGAGGCCGCACTCTATACGTTGAAATGGGGGAAGACCCAAGTGCAAGAACTTGCGAGCGAAGACCTCAAAATACTCCACAGTTACGGTGCCACATGGGCGCGCATCTTGAATGGAATGATCTTGGTTCGATCAGATCAATGAGCGAGAGCGTCGCGCTCTTGACGCCATTGCTGACGAAGAGATTCGTTCTTGTCTGCGAGGAGGCGAATTGCATCATCCAGAAACGTTCGTGCTTCAAGTACTCGGCCGCGCTTGACTTCACAACGCGAACGCTCGGCAAGAGACCGAGCTTCGAGTACTGTAGCATGTGAGGACTGCGCCAATGCGCGCGCTGTTGTTAACGAAGCGATTGCAGCATCCACGTCGCCATGGAGCCGTTGACGGATGCCGATCTGATAGGCGAGTCGAGCCTTGTCGAGCGGTTCTTGTGTTGCGTACAGGATCGACGAGAGACTATCGATCTCGCGAAGCGTAGCAGACTCAATTGTTGGCGTAGCATCCGCTTGCCCGATCATCAAATGATCATCGCTTGTGGGTGCTTCTCGTGTTGACGGACGTTGAGTCGATATTGATGACCTTGTGGCTGCCGATGGCGGTGTTGCCACGAGTGTTTGCATGGACGAAGGCGAGGTACCTTGCTCTGGAGTGCTCTCCATCACGCGAGGCGCCGCAACAACAACGGCTGATGTAGACTCCACCGGACTATCGGTACGAAGCGTCATCCACACAGTTGTTCCAATGAGTGCCAGTCCTGCCGCGCCTCCAACAATCCACCATGCACTTCTCCGAGCGATAGGTTCCGCCGTATGTGCACTGATTATCGTGACCATAGAACGCTCGGTCCTTTCAAAGAAGGCATTAAGCTTCTTTGTAGACATGAGTTCATCAATCAGGTCTGGCTTTTTCATGAGATATCATCCGGTTCTAGATTCATCAATCGCTGCAACATCTGTTTTGCACGCGTCACCCTCACCTTTGCAAGCGAGAGTGAAATGCCAAGGGTCTGTGCGATCTCTTCGAACGCCAATCCCTGAAAGTATCGCAATTCAACGGCTTCTTTGTAGTCTGGTCCCAGTCGGTTGATGGCTTTTCGCAGAGCTTCCAGCAAATACACATCAACTTCAGTGGCATCGTGCTCGTCAATCAATTCCTCGATGTCTATCGGTACTTCTCCGACAGGGAGCCTCGTTGCGCGGCGATCTGTCCATACTCGCATCGCCGTCCGCTTGGCTATTGTAAACAACCATGAAGAGAACGTGCCAGGCGTATAACTCATTCTCTGCTCGTAGACGGCCGCAAACGTCGTTTGGAACGCGTCTTTTGCGCTCTCTTCATCTTTCACGATCTGTAGGCAGTAGGCAAAGATCCGCCGCTTGTAACGGCCATACAAAACTCGGAAAGCTTGCGCGTCGTCGTGGTTTTGTATCCGGGCGAACAACTCGTTGTCCGTCTCTACCGTCAAATCCTTCATTGCGGGGTACATTCAGTATTCATGAAGAAAAGATACAACTGTAACCTTTGAGTAGTACGGTTCTATATCCTCCACGTGGCCATTTCCTCCGAATTGGCGCCCTTCGGTAGCGTGTGTGTGTTACATCTGCCGATAGTACTTGGTATCAGGCGACCGGAACGCGTCTAACATCGAGAAACACTCAACGATCGAGCCCTGATGCACTTGTGTGTCAGGGCTTTTTCTTATCCACGAGATAGATCAGGAATGAATCCACGGGTTTGATCAGGAACGTATCCACGGGCTCGTCAGAAATAGGAACGCCAGTCGAACACCCCTCGAATGCCAAGGTAATAGATCGAATCAAACGCTGGTGTGGCCATTGGTGATTGGGCTGATCGTGCGGACCACGGTGGGAATGCCTGCGCCCGCCGCAGGTGTTCTCTTGTGTCGCACGCCGAAGGCGTTCTCTTGCTATGTTGCGCCATGAACCCAACGCGACGTACTCTGATCTCCTCTATCGTGGCAACCGCTGGTGCCGCGGCACTGGTCCCCTCACACACTGTAGCAACGCTCATGCATCCCACGCGTACCCCCTCCGCCTTGCCGCCCTCTATCATCCTCTCCACGTGGGATCACGGTATGCCTGCCAACGTTGCGGCTGCGGCAGCGCTGGCTCGCGGTGGATCGGCACTGGATGCGGCGGAGCATGGTGTGCTGGTGGTGGAGGCAGACCCAACGAATCTCAGTGTTGGACTGGGTGGATTGCCTGACCGAGATGGTATTGTCACGCTCGATGCCTGCATCATGGATGGCACGGGTAGAGCGGGATCTGTTTGTTTCGTGCAAGGGATCGAGCATCCCGTGTCGGTGGCGCGTATGGTACTTGAGCGCACGCCGCACGTCTTACTTGCCGGTGCCGGTGCAGAGCGCTTTGCGCGTGAACAGGGCGTTGCACAACGGGCGAATACCCTTACGGCGCAGGCACGAGCGGCATGGGAAGAGTGGAAGAAGACCAGTCATTATGCCCCTGTCATCAATATCGAAAATCACGATACGATTGGTCTTCTTGTCCTCAAAGGGGATGGGACGATGGCGGGGTCTTGTACCACGAGTGGACTTGCCTATAAGGTCCATGGTCGGGTGGGCGACTCGCCGATCATAGGAGCCGGGCTGTACGTTGATGAAGAGGTGGGCTGTGCGACGTGCACCGGACTTGGCGAGACCGTTCTTCGTACGCTCGCGTCGTTCCTGGCTGTTGAGCGCATACGCATGGGCGACACGCCACAACAGGCTTGCGAAGCGGCTATTGCACGGATCATTCACAAGCACCCGGCGCTTGCATCGTATCAAGTTGGAATTCTGGCTCTCGACAAAACAGGACGTCACGGTGCACATGCCGTCACAAAGGGCTTCACCTACGCCCTATCAACCAACGGTGATCATGCACTTCATAACGCATCATATGCGATGCATTAATGTAGCGTAGTTGCTTCTCGCTGTTGAGATAGGCGATCAAGCCGCAATGAGTGCGTTCGGAATTTTTTAAAGACGGCGCCCAAGAAGTATGCGCGGAATATGTACCACCAGAAACTACGCTCATTCAGCGAGGGATCGATGTTATCGGCAATGGCAGAATGCAGCACTGGAGCCTTGCTCCAGTGCGTGCCCGACTTGTCGTGATGGATTGTGTGGTAGCCATTATTGAACAACATCACATTCAAGAAGCCCGTGAAATTGCGCGAGTGATTAACGGGTGACTCTTCGTCGGCGTGCACGTGTTGCACATAGTTGAAGATCAACACCGCGAACAAACCGAATTGCTGAGGAATGATCACAAACAGCAACGCCTTTTTCCAATCGATGAACAACGCAACGGCAATCCATATGGCAAGCGCAACGTATTGGAATGCGCTCAACCAGAACTTCTTCCGGTCCGTTGCAAACAGTTGCTTCAAATAATCGCGAATCGGTCTTTGCTGGAAGTAGGAGCTCATCGTTGGGTAGAAGAGCAACATCAGCAAGTGGTTGTTTTCGGTCAGTCGATACGTAATCGTATAATCACCGTCCTTGTTATTCAAGGCATGGTGATTCTTGTTGTGCGTAGGGATCCACGCAAAAGCAGGGAAGCCATAAAACACCGTCAGCCAATAGTCGGTAAGCGAATTGAGTGTGCTGTTCCGGAAGATCGGCAGGTGGTTGTGATTGTGCGCGATCACCGTCACCGCTACGGACAAAAACAGGTAGACCGGATAGAGCCAGAAATTGAACGTTGGCAGGTTCCACAAAAGAAAGAACACCGCCGTCGTAACGGCCATGTAGGCAAGAGTGCGTCTGTCGGCTTTGTAACGAAGCATGTTGTCTGCGTGGAGTGGTTGAATAGTTCAAAGATACGGTATTCTTGTACGAAGAATCGGAACGACGACGCCCCAATTCCACGTACAAAACTCATGATACATGCAAAACGTGTACGAATTCTCTACGGCAATCATCGGATACAACGGTACGTACCGCACCGCCATGATCGTGATCCCGGAAAACACTGTACGAAATCTGCCAGAAAGTTCTCGCATCCGAACGGAGGGCACCATGAATGGCGCTCCGTTTGCGCTTGCTGTTCTTCGGCAAAAAACCGGTGAACGGTATTTCGTGGTGAGTGCCGCACTTCGGAAGGCGGCAGGGATCAGGGACGGGGAAGTAGTGCGCGTGCAATTCCATTGTGTAGACATCAACCGGCTCGTCATACCCGAAGAGTTGCAGGCATTGTTGGACGTCGATCCAGAAATGCAAGTAGTGTGGTCTTCGTTCACCGTTGGGCAGCAACGCGGTTTGTCTCATTACGTTTCCTCCGTGAAGAGTCAGGACGCACGAATTCGCCGTTCGTTAGAACTCATGCGCCGTGCCATGAACCGTGAACTTCAGTTCCAACGCACAACACGCTGACTTCGTTCCCGAAAACGCAGATTGGGAATTGTCGGGCACCAGTGCCGCGAAAATCAGATATTTGTTGATGTCGTCCAATTGCCACTAGACAGAGTCCCCCCTATGAAGTTCGTCCTTGCCGCCTTTATCCTTGCCGTTCTCATGTGTTCATCGAGTTCGGCTCAGTCCGTATGGCAACTCCAGAATCCAAAACCCACGGGCAACATGTGGACGGTATCGCAGTTCGTCGATCCAATGGTTGCGGTTGTGGCCGGGCAGTACGGAACGATCATGGCTACAACCAACGGCGGGACGTCGTGGAGTACGCAAGACGCTGGTACGACGCGCGATCTGTTGGCTGTCTACTACTCAGATCCGCAATTCGGATGGTTGGTGGGTGACAGTGGCATGGCACGCAAGACAACGAATGGCGGCAACACGTGGACGTCGTTTATTGTGCCATCCAGGCAGCCTCTTCGAGACGTGCAGTTCGTTACAAAACAACGTGGTTGGATTGTTGGAGATTCCGGACTGATTTTAAAAACGATTGATGGTGGTGCAACATGGACGCGTCAGTCTACAGGATCTACCGCTCGGATCAATGACGCCCACTTCTTAAATGCAGATATCGGATTTGTTGCTGGCGAGGAAATGAAGATCTACAAGACCATCGACGGTGGAGCAACATGGACGTCGTATGTGTGTCCGCTCCCGACGATCACGAAGATTACCTTTTTCGATGGGCTGACAGGCTGGATGATAGGTCCGCTTACGAACACGGCCTACACCCTAGACGGTGGGGTGACGTGGACAGTGGGAACGGTAAGTGCGACGAACGTTCGGTTGCTTGGCATTGGTTTTGTGGACGCACGTAATGGGTGGATCGTAGGAGAAAAGCACACGATCCTCCGGAGTCGCGATGGCGGTACCACGTGGCAGAGTCAGTCAACAGCCGGTACACTTGCCCTGAGCTCCGTAAGCGTGGGTGATGGCACGAACGTTTGGGTGTTTGGTGATGCTGGCCGCATGGAATCTTCGACGAATCTTGGAAAGAATTGGATCGTTCGGTCGAGCGGCGTGACGGAACAATTGAACGCTTGTGCTTTCACGACAGTGGACAATGGTTTCGTCGTAGGGCTGAATGGTACAATGCTGCATACAACGAATGGTGGGTCTGTGTGGGATTCCGTGGCAACCTTCACGACCAACAACCTTGCTGACATTCAATTCACAAATGCGCAAACGGGCTGGGTTGCCGGGAGTTCCGGACTTGTGATGAATACCACCAACAGTGGAGCGACATGGCGAAAGCTCCTTGTTGGTAGCACAATGAATCTGAACGGCATCTTTATGCATTCCGGTTCACAAGGGTGGGTTGTTGGAGACAGTGGTACCGTGTTCACCACACGCGATGCCGGCACGACGTGGATCCAGCAAGTGGTTGATACAACTCGTGATCTGAATGATGTTGCATTCCTTGACGAAAATGTTGGCGTTGCCGTTGGCATGAGTGGCTTGGTTCTCAAGACTGTGACCGGTGGAGATACGTGGACGCCAGTTACGGTAGACGCCACGCTTGATTACTGGGATGTGCAATTCGTTGACGATCGGACGGGCTTCATCACAACGAGTGGAACAGGCATACTGAAGACAACAGATGCCGGTGCTACGTGGACATCCATTCCAGTTGCCACCGATGCTGCGTTTACGACCGTAGACTTTGTGGATGCACTCAACGGATGGCTGTCTGGAAAGAACGGAGAAATCTATCGTACCAATAATGGCGGAATAACTTGGGCGCGCGAACGCACCGTCACGAACAAGTCTATTGCATCGATTTGCTTCCTCGATCAACAGCATGGATATGCCGTTGGTGGTTTGGGTATCATCATGCGAACCAAGGTCGACAGTACCATTGTACTCCCTCCTGTCCTTACCGCCCTCACCCCAACCGTGAGCATTTGCTATGGTAAAGACACACTCTTGGCCGTGCGCGCAACCGGTGGTACGCCGCCGTACACGTATTTCTGGAAACGCAAAGACAACTCGCCGTTTCTACCAACTGAGAAACTGTCTGGCGGCGGCGTAAACGATTCGACCATGCGGTTCAGTCCATCCAAGTTGTCGGACATCGTAGTAGAGGTTACCGATAAGAACATGCTTCGAGATACGGTAACCATGCGCATGACGCCGAATGCACTGCCGACGATCAACATTGCAGAGAATCCGCAAGGAACACTCGTTGCACAAACGAGCGTTGCGACTCCGGCATATGTGTGGTATGAATTCACTACAGATTGGACCGTGATTCCCGGCGTTACAACCCAGAAATACACGCCAGGCCGCAACGGACGGTATGCTGTGGACGTCACGAATACAAAAACCTCATGCATGAACAGAGCAGAATACGCGCTCACTACCGTGGGCGTAGAAGAAGAGGAAATGGTACGTGAGGCTAGCGTGTATCCGAATCCTGCATCTGAGGACGTCACGATCACATTGCCATCGAGCAGCGCTACGATAGAGGTTGCTGATGCACGTGGAATTGTGGTGGCACGAGCAACACCAATGACGACGAGCTACACGCTACAAACGTCGTCGCTTGCCGCCGGAATGTACTACGTAACCGTCCGGTCGATGTACTCGACGCAGACGGTCACGCTTACAATCCTTCGTTGATGGCAGGTTACAGTGTTGGCGGGAAGATGCCCATCACGAATTTCTTCCCGTTGATCATCCTCAAGCGAACGCCAACAAGTCCGTATTTGTGATTGCCAACATAGGTGATGTTGTCGATGAACGCATCGTCTTTGCGTTCTTCCACTTTGCTGACCTTTAGCAACCAGAAGCCGACTGGATAGTCGTCTGTGGTGGACTTTGATGTAATTGTGCGTGTGATATGAATTCCATCCTTGTCGGTGAATTCATACTTGGCACCAACACCGTCGGCATACTTGACCACCGTAAATGGCTTTGAGAGGTCGCCGCGAGAGTTGATGTACTCTTGCATTCCCTCTGTGGTGTTCTTGCTGATGAATGCACCGCGAATCTTGATCGCATTTTTGTTCGTGGTGTCGATGGTTGCGCCGTACTTCTCCAAGTACTTGTCGAGCACCACGAGTTTTGTGCTAAGTGGGAGGGAGCTTGTACCCAACAACGAGTCTGCATAGGCAAGAGCTTTTTGATCTAGCGTGAACAAAAAGTTCGTCGTGACAACCCCACCATTGTTCTTCGAGATCCAGATCGAATCTTTCACATTGTTCAGTGCGGGAATTGAGCTGCCGTCTTCGTTCGCAAAGTAGGAGGGGAATGTGTTCCCCACTTTGGTGAGCTCTATGTTCGGATCTCCGCCCATTTCATTAGGTCCGGGTTCATTTTTCGTGAGTAAATCGCATCCGCTCAACAAGACAGTAAGTCCTAGGAGGGGGGCAAGGTAGAAGGTGGAGCGTTTCATGATTTCCTTTGGGTTGTTCGTGCGACAACAACCTAGAAAACTCTGAATACAGGCACTATGACGTTTGTCATGCAAGTCGTGTAAATTATCCTCCGCTATCGCTCATCACCAATGGAAACATCTCCTCCATGCGCCATTTTGTTCTCGTTTCGATTGCCTTCGTATGCTGTGTTGTATTGGGTTCAACACCGCTTAGTGCTCAACAGCCCGTGCTCGCGGCAGTAGATGCAGGAACACTTCGCCAGATGTTGACGATGGTTCGTCAGAGTCCGTCGTCTATTGTCTTGGGCACGACTCTGTTGCAACGCAGACGTCCGGCGATGGATATGAACACTGTGGTGGTTGTGCCGACATCGCACGGCGACAGCATCGTACCAGTGGCGGACATTGATGTGTACTTCTCAGGCGCCAGCGGTGCCGTACGCACGCCACTCGTACTTGTCTACAACCGCAACACGGACTCGATCTACGTATTCGCAGAGGCAGGATCTGATGTTCGATCTATGGCGCCAGTCTCCTGTGGCGTAAATGACGGCGATGTTCCACCGGTTGCTGCTCCGGATGTTCTCAACCCAGTTGCTCTTGCATCGAAACCACTACTGCAGTTAGATCTTGCTGTGGAGACAGACGATGTGTTCTATGCAACAGTTGGTGGCACGGTGGACAAAGCACAGGCCTACCTTGCCGCCCTCTATACCACGGTGAGCGCACTGTATGAAGACGAGATCCACGTCACCATCCATCTCAGTAGCGTGCGGATCTGGACGGGTGACCCTGCCGATCCGTATCAGGCAAAGGGAGATCCGTTCAAACTTCGCGATGCGATGGTGCCGTATTGGAAGAACAACTACAACACAGTGAAGAGAGATGTGTTTCAGGGACTCACCGCATCTACGTGGGGTGGTGGTGGATTCGGATACTTTGATGGGCTTTGCGGGAAAAATGGCGACTTCGGATTTTCTACGGCATCGATCAAGGCCACGGATAATCTTTCGTCGTTCGGTTTTGTGTACGACGTCTACATCGTGGCACACGAGCTCGGTCACAACTTTAATGCCGTTCACACACATGACTGCTATTGGGCACCTCCCATTGATACGTGTATCGCCGCCGATGGAATCAGTGCCGGATGTTTGTCAGCCGGACAAAAGCCATTGCCAAACCTTGGCTCGATTATGAGCTATTGTGCCAACACAAACCTTGATGCCGGACGTGGCTACAGCATGCGCATGACGTTTCTGCCTCGTGTGATAGCTCTTATGCGCCAAACAGCAGAGGCAGCTACGTGTCTGAAGGAGCCAGTTGAGGCAACAGTGCGCCTTGTACGACCTCGCGGACAGGAGGTGTTTGCAGCAGGTGATACGACCTCGATCCGATGGCGCTCTTCCTCTGAGGTGGGTCAGCTAGATCTTGCCTACTCAAGAGATGCCGGACGTTCGTGGGAGTCCATCGCCACGTTCGTGGATGCAGTGAACGAACAGTATCTCTGGACTCTTCCGGATATCTGTTCGAATACGATGCTTGTGCGCGTGTCGCAGTCTACGAAATCCGGAACCGCCGATACATCGCTTCAAGTGTTCACCATCCAACAATCGAGTGACCCCACTGGTCTTGTCGCATGGTATCCATTCAACGCCACTACCAACGATTCTGCCTCGTGCGGATACTATCCGCTCACAGGTGCTGCCACGTTCGGCACAGACCGGTCGAACACCAACGGTAGAGCTGTGCAATTCAACGGCACATCATCACTCACGGCCAAGAACTTTATTGCAGACTTCACCACGTTCACTACTGCCTTCTGGTTTAAGGTGAACGATGTGAGTGGTGTACAAACATTCGTTGGTCAGAATTGGGAAGAAGGACCATCGTTCTACACGTACCTATGGCAAGGCACACTTGGGGCCGCCATCTACTTTGTTGGCGAGGGTGTTCCGTTCCAGATCTGGGCCAATGCTCTCTCGGCTAGCGTGTGGTACCATGCGGCAGTCGTCTATACCGGCAGCACTGCGTTGATCTACGTCAACGGATCGCTCGTTTCGTCAGTACCAAAGACCGGTGTGATGCTCAAGAACACAACGCCACTCTACGTAGGAGCGCGCAAGAATTCCGAGTATGTGCGTGGAGCACTCGACGATGTCCGCATCTACCGTCGCGCGTTGAGCGCCACCGAGATATCTGAACTAGCAAATGAACTTGCTGCGCCCCCGGCAGCTCCGGCACTTTTGGAACCAGCAGACAAGTCATCTGATGTCGTTGCTCCATGGACAATGCGATGGACACCACCAGCAACTGCAACCATGTATCGCATACAAATTGGTGCAACGTCGGACTTTACAACCGTTGCTCCCTTGGTCGACGAAGCAAATCGCACAACAACGTCGTACACCGCATCTTCGCTCTTACCTGGCACCATCTACTATTGGCGCGTGATGGCACGCAATTCGGCAGGTTGGAGCGGCTGGTCTCCTACGTGGTCATTCACCACACCAGGCGTGTTGAGCAGTGTAGAAGAAGAGTCAGCCCTCGGCCCAGTCGACCACGAAGAAATCTTCGATCAGATCGGCCGTATCGTTGCCACATCATCCACCGGAAACGTCGATAGATCGCTACTCCGCAACGGCATCTACATCAGCATCCAACACCGTGGCGCACGAACCATCGCACGCCCCTTTGTTGCCCTTCCGGAGTAACTCACTTCTCACTTCTCACTTCTCACTTCTCACTTCTCACTTCTCACTTCTCACTTCTCACTTCTCACTTCTCACTTCTCACTTCTCACTTCTCACTTCTCACTTCTCACTTCTCACTTCTCA
>Ga0105044_10000213_pt1 | contig 67865 bp, 72 predicted proteins | sample MAT01_FD_78092 | JGI IMG/M metagenome (GOLD analysis project Ga0105044, IMG submission 78092) | Freshwater microbial communities from Lake Fryxell liftoff mats and glacier meltwater in Antarctica - MAT-01 | ecosystem: Environmental > Aquatic > Freshwater > Ice > Liftoff microbial mat | place...
CTGCAGCGACAAGATCGTGATGAAGGTCGCAAGCCTTGGGGTCCGACGAAACCTGTTCGCGGCTTGGCGACTTTCCCGGCCTGCGCGAATGGATTGGCCCACGTGTCGTCCGGAACCTCGACATAGTTTTTTTTCGTCATTCGAAACCGGATGTTCGAAAGCACCGTGTCCGTCAACCGCAACCATATCGCAGACGACAAGGCGCGCTTCTTTGAACCGATGTTTGCCCAGATGGGTCGCCTGGCCCGGCTGCGTCCCGAAGAATTGGTATCCGGGCTACTGAAGGCTGGCTTTGCCACCAACTGCCATGACGGGCAGTTTTTCCTCGATACCGACCATGTCGTGATCGACCCGCAAACCGACACACCCTTGACCGTCAGCAACCTGCGGGCGGGCGCGGGTCCGGCCTGGGATCTGTAGGACTCCAGCCAAGCGATCAAGCCGCTGATCTGGCAGGAGCGCGCGCCCGACACGTTCGGGTCGCGGACGCGGTTCGAAGACGACCAGGTGTTCTACAACAACACCTTCGTTTATGGCGTTCGGGCGCGGGTGAAGACATCCGGAAATCCCAGCCGATTCCGGCATTCCTGCCCCCCTGTCAAATCTTTTGAACCAATACCCGCAGAACAATTGAACACACACCGGAGAGCCCGGGGGGGGCACCCCCCAGACCCTCCGTGGGATACTTGTGGACAGAAAATGAACAGAGGCCAGGTTGACGGGTCTCGGGGTGTCGGGCGGCTTGTCGCTGGGGCGTCAAGGGACCATGTTAAGGCCGGAAACGGGTTCCAGCGGGGTAGGGGCGGATGAGACGGCTGATCAGCATCGGAATCGCCTTGGCGGTGGTCGCGGCTCTGGCCTTTGTCGCGCTGCGGCAATCCGGACCGCCGGTAAGCCTGCGCATCGTCGCAGGGTCGGAGAACGAGGCGCTGGAGCCTTTGGTGCAGGACTGGGCAAGGGCGAACGCCGTCACGGTCGAGATGACCTATCTGGGCTCGGTGGACATCAGCCGCACGCTTGGCAGCGGCAGGGACAGCGCGTTCGATGCGGTGTGGCCTGCGCATTCGCTGTGGATCGAGCTGGGCGACACCAAGAAGGTGGTGGCGCATGCGACCTCGATCCTGCGCTCGCCCGTGGTGCTCGGGCTCAAGACCTCGCTCGCGACCAAACTGGGCTGGGTCGGGCGTGCCGATGTGACGGTGCAGATGATCGAGGCGGCGGCGCGGTCCGGGGCGTTCCGGTTGGCGATGACCTCGGCCACCCAGAGCAACTCCGGGGCCAGCGCCTATATCGGCTTTCTCTATGCACTGGCGGGCAACCCGGACGTGCTGACCATGGCCGATCTGGCAGAACCGAAACTGCAGGACGACATGCGCGGGTTGCTCTCGACCATTGACCGGTCGTCCGGGTCGTCGGGTTGGCTGAAAGACAGTCTGGTGGCCAATCCGGGCGCGTTCGATGCGATGATCAACTACGAATCCATCGTGCTGGAGGCCAATCGCGACCTCGTCGGCAAGGGGCTGGAGCCGCTGTACGTCATCTATCCGGCCAATGGCATGTCGGTGGCCGACAGCCCGCTGGGCTGGATCGACAAGGGCGATCCGGCCAAGGAGGCTGCTTTTCTGGCATTGCAGGCCTATCTGCTGGCCCCGGAGGCGCAGGGCAAGCTCAGCGCGCTCGGACGGCGGACCGGGCTGATCGGGCTGGATGCCGCCGGTGCCGACCCTGCCGTGTGGAACCCGGCCTGGGGCGTTGACCTGACACGCGACATCGCGCCGGTGCCGGTCCCGGCCTCGGATGTGATCGCCGAGGCGCTGACGCTGTACCAGTCCGAACTGCGCAAGCCGTCGTTGACGATCTGGGTGCTGGATGTCTCGGGCTCGATGGCGGGGGCACCGCTGGAACAGTTGAAGCAGGCGATGACCCTGCTGCTTGACCCTGACGCGGCCGCGATCAACCTGCTGCAGCCGTCGCGCCGGGATGTGACGATCATCCTGCCGTTCAACCACGCGCCGCTTGAGGCGACTGAAGTCGTCGGGTCCACGCCTGCCCAGTTGACCGCCGCCCTGGCGCGGGTGAACGGGCTGGTGGCCGAGGGCGGCACCGATCTGTATGCCGCGATCGGCAAGGCGGTGGACCTGTTGCAACCCTATGCCGACAACGGCACGCTGAACGACTATCTGCCCGCCGTCGTGGCGATGACCGATGGCGCATCCGAAGTGATCAACCGCGACTGGATGCTGGACCGGATCGCGGAGAGCGGCTTTTTCCGCGACATCCCGATCCACTCGATTGCCTTTGGCGCTGCAGATGAAGATCAGTTGCAGGCATTGTCGGCCGGTTCGATCGGGCGGCTGTTCAAGGCGGGCGACGACATTGCAAAGGCCCTGCGCGGGGCGAAGGGTTACAACTGATGCGGCTTCCCGATGGCGTGCGGCAAGTGGTGGCCGGGGGTCTGGCCGGGCTGGTGTTTCTGGGGGCCTATCTTGGCCTGCTGCTGGAATGGTATGTCGCGCTCGGGCTGGCGGCGCTGGCGTATCTTGCGCTGCTCATGATCATCGGACGGCGGGTGCCCCTTGAAGAAATCGTGCTGTCGGACCGGGTGTCGGCGGCGGACATCGCACGGGCGGGCGACATGCTGGCCGATGCGGTGCGGCGGGTGGGCCGGGCGGCGGTGGGCGACGACAAGCCGGCGATGCTGGCGATGCAGGGGCATCTTGACAGCCTGCGCACCCAGATCCTGAAAGACCCCGCCGATTATCGCTCGGCGCAGCGGTTCATCGTGTCGTATCTGCCCAAGATGGTTGCCAACGTCGAAGCCTATGCCGATCTCGCGGGCCGGGCAACGGGGGAGGCGCGGGGTCGGCTTGGCCCGCTGCGTGAGGGGATCGTGGCTTACGGGCAAGTGGTGGCCCGGATCGACCAGGCGTGTCTTGAGAATGATTTCAACGCGCTGGAGGCCGAGGTCGATGCCTTGGCGTTTCAGTTGAAGCGCGGCTAGGGGGACAGGATGAACCGTACGGTTCTGGGGTTGGTGGTGTTGCTGGTCATTGCCGGGGTGGCGGTCGGGCTGTCGTACTTCGATCTGTCGGGGATGACCCGCCGGATCGCGCGGGTCGAGCCGGTGGCGGTGTCGATCTACTTTGGCGGCGAGAAATCGGCGCTGCTGGCCAACCCGCGCGTGAAGGCCATTCTGGCGGACCGCTACAAGATCACTCTCACCGCCTCGCGGGCCGGGTCGATCGAGATGTCGACCACGCTGGATGTGACGGGGCGCGATTGTCTGTGGCCCTCGACGCAGGTGGCCGTGGAACTTGCGCGCGATGCGGGGCGCAAGGTGCTGGGAGATGCGACGATCTTCAACTCGCCCATCGTGTTCTATGCCTGGGCCGATGTGGCGGATGCCCTGATCGCCAAGGGGGTGGTGGTCAATCGCAACGACGGCTTTCTGACAGCGGATGTGGCCGGCGTCGCCAGGCTGATCGAAAGCGGCGCGCGGTGGAAAGAGGATCTGGCGCTGAACATCTACGGGCCCTTCCGGATTTTCTCGACCGATCCGGCCAAGTCGAATTCCGGCAACATCTGGTCGGGTCTGCTGGCCATCGTGTTCAACGGCGGGGTGCCCCCGAACGAGGCCGCCCTGCCCGCGCTGCTGCCGCGGCTGACCGGCTACTTTCAGGCGATGGGGTACATGGAGGCCTCATCCGGCGACATCTTCGAGAATTTCCTGAAGCAGGGCATGGGGGCGCGGCCGATCATCGTCGGGTATGAAAACCAGCTCGTCGAATTCCTGTCGGTCAACGCGGCCTATGCCGACCTGATCCGCGACAGGATCAGGGTGATCTACCCGGAGCCGACCGTGTTCGCCTCGCATCCGCTGATCTCGCTGACTGCCAACTGCGAGCGGTTGGTGCAGGCGTTGCAGGACCCCGACCTTCAGGCCATCGCCTGGTCCGAGCACGGGTTTCGCACCGGCCTGATCGGGGTGCAGAATGATCCGGCAGACATCAAGGCGGCCACCCTGCCCGGCACCGTCGATCTGGTGGTGCCGATGCCGACCGCAAAAGTGATGGAGCGGATCATTGCCGCGGTCAGTGGCGGATAGTCTTAGTTTTTTCGTCGGGTATTGACCATAGTAAAAGACCCAGGTTTAAGGAACGGGTAGATACCTGACCAAAGGAGTCACCCATGTTGCGCCCGATACTAGCCCTTGCGCTGTGCTCGACCGCCCTGCCGGCCATCGCTGCCGAAGTGAACATCTATTCGCACCGCCAACCCGACCTGATCCAGCCGCTGCTGGACGCCTTCACCGCCGAGACCGGGATTGCGGTCAACGTGGCGTTTGTCGACAAGGGCCTGGTTGAACGGCTGGTGGCCGAAGGCGACCGGTCGCCCGCCGATCTGGTGCTGACGGTCGATATCGCCCGACTGATGCAGGTGGTCGAGGCGGATGTGACGCAGCCCGTGCAGTCGGATGTGCTGGAGGCCAATATTCCAGCCGAATTCCGCGATGCGAACGATCATTGGTTCGGCCTGACCGCCCGCGCCCGCATCGTGTATGCCAGCAAGGAGCGCGTCGCCGCGGGCGACGTGACGACCTATGAAGACCTCGCGAACCCGAAATGGCGGGGCCGCATCTGCACCCGGTCGGGCACGCATGATTACAACGTCGCGCTGACCGCCGCCGTGATCGCGCATGACGGGCCGGAGGCCGCCAAGGCCTGGGCCGAAGGCCTGAAGGCCAATCTTGCCCGCAAACCCGATGGCGGCGACCGTGATCAGGCCAAGGCGATCTGGGCCGGGGAATGCGATATTGCGCTTGGCAACACCTATTACCTGGGACAGATGCTGGCCGACCCCGAACAGGCGGCCTGGGCTGGCGCGGTGAATGTGGTGTTCCCGACGTTTGATGCCGGCGGCACTCACATGAACATCTCGGGCGTCGCGATGACCAAGGCCGCGCCGAACCGCGAGGCGGCCTTGCAGTTGATGGAATGGCTGTCGTCGGACACCGCACAGGCGATCTATGCCGAGACCAACTATGAGTTTCCGGTCAAGCCCGGCGTGCCACGCTCGGCCCTCGTGCAGGGGTGGGGAGAGTTCACCCCCGACACGCTGCCGCTGTCCGAACTGGCCGCCCTTCGCCCGGCGGCGCTGAAGCTGATCGAAGAGATCAACTTCGACGGCTAAGGCTTTGCCCCATTTACGAATCGGCGATCATGGCGTTTCTTGTACAAGAGGAGAACGCCATGACCCACCCCCGCCGCATCATCATCGACACCGATCCGGGGCAGGATGATGCCGTAGCGATCCTGCTGGCCCTTGCCTCGCCCGAGTTGGAGGTGCTGGGACTGACCGCAGTGGCCGGCAACGTGCCGCTGCCGCTGACCGAACGCAATACCCGGATCATCTGCGAACTGGCCGGGCGGCCCGGGATGCGGGTCTATGCGGGGTGCGATGCGCCCTTGAAACGCAAGCTGGTCACCGCCGAACATGTACACGGCAAGACCGGCCTTGATGGCCCGCAACTGGCCGACCCGGCGATGCCGCTGCAGGCGCAACACGGCGTTGATTTCATCATCGAAACCCTGCGGCGCGAACCGGCCCATACCGTTACCCTGTGCCCCCTGGGACCGTTGACCAACATCGCGGCGGCGTTTCAGAAGGCCCCCGATGTGGTCGCCCGCGTCCAGCAGATCGTGCTGATGGGGGGGGCCTACTTCGAGGTCGGCAATATCACCCCGACTGCCGAGTTCAACATCTATGTGGACCCCGAGGCGGCCCAGATCGTGTTCCGGGCAGGCGCGCCGCTGGTGGTGATGCCGCTGGACGCCACGCACCAGGCGCTGACCAACCGCGCCCGGATCGAGGCGTTTCGGGCGATGGGAACCGAACCGGGGCGGATGGTGGCCGAATGGACGGATTTCTTTGAACGCTTCGACATGCAGAAATACGGCTCCCAAGGCGCGCCGCTGCATGACCCTTGCGTGATTGCCTATCTGCTTGATCCTTCGCTGTTTGCCGGGCGGCATATCAACGTGGAAATCGAGACGCAGTCCGACCTGACACTGGGGATGACCGTGGCCGACTGGTGGGGGGTTACGGGTCGCCCGGCCAACGCGCTGTTCATCGGATCGGTGGACGCCGACCGGTTCTATGCCCTGTTGACCGAGCGGATTGCGCGCCTGTAAGGCGGGCCGCGCTTTACCTGTCCCGTCGGGTCGTCTAATCAGGCAGTGGGGGCAACGTGAAAGGCCCGACATGCGCATTCTGATCACCAATGACGACGGCATCAACGCTCCGGGGCTGGAGGTGCTGACCGACATCGCGCATGCCATTGCCGGGCCGGAGGGCGCGGTCTGGACCGTCGCCCCGGCGTTCGAACAGTCGGGTGTCGGGCATTGCATCAGCTATACCCATCCGATGATGATCGCGCGGCTGGGTCCGCACCGCTATGCCGCCGAGGGCAGCCCGGCCGATTGCGTGCTGGCGGGGTTCTATGATGTCCTGGAAGGCGCCAAGCCCGACCTTGTGCTGTCGGGGGTGAACCGGGGCAACAACTCGGCCGAGAATGTGCTGTATTCCGGCACGATCGGCGGGGCGATGGAGGCGGCGCTGCAGGGGGTTCCGGCCATCGCGCTGTCGCAGTTCATGGGGCCTGCGACCGAGGCGCTGGCCGATCCGTTTCAGGCAGCCCGGGTGCATGGCGAGGCCTTGGTGCGGGCGTTGCTGGCCAAAGGGCGGTGGGATGCCGGCGACTACCGGCTGTTTTACAGCGTGAATTTCCCCCCCGTTGCCGCAGCGGACGTGCGGGGCGTCAAGGTCGCAGCCCAGGGGTTTCGCCGCGACAGCGCCTTCGGGGTCGAGCCGTATCTGTCGCCCTCGGGCAGGAAATTCCTCTGGATCAGGGGCGGCCAGCAGCAGACCCCGACCCTGCCCGGCACCGATGCAGCGGTGAACCTTGCAGGCTACATCAGCGTGACGCCGATGCGCGCCGACCTGACTGCGCATGACGTGCTTGACGATCTTGCGGTGCGGCTGGGATGACCGAAGCGGGCGCGCCGGGGGACGCGGCAGCCGAGCGCAAGATGCGGTTCCTGTTTGCCCTGCGCTCGCGCGGGGTGACGGATGCCCGGGTGCTGACGGCGATGGAGGCGGTGGACCGCGGCATGTTCGTCCGCGGGCTGTTCGCCGAACGCGCTTATGAGGACATGCCGCTGCCGATTGCCTGCGGTCAGACGATCAGCCAGCCGTCCGTGGTGGGACTGATGACGCAGGCTCTGGCAGTCGGGGTGCGCGATACCGTGCTGGAAGTGGGCACCGGGTCGGGCTATCAGGCGGCGATCCTGTCGCAACTGTGCCGCCGGGTTTACACCGTTGACCGCCACCGGCGTCTGGTCAGCGAGGCGCGCGAGTTGTTCCGCGACCTCGGTCTGGTCAACATCACCGCCTTTGCCGCCGATGGCAGTCACGGCCTGCCCGATCAGGCGCCGTTCGATCGCATTCTCGTGACAGCCGCCGCCGAAGACCCGCCGGGCCCGCTGTTGTCGCAACTCAAGATCGGCGGTATCATGGTGGTTCCGGTCGGGCAGTCGGATGCGGTGCAAAGTCTGATCAAGGTGACGCGCGGGCCTGCAGGCTATGACTATGAAGAACTTCGGCCCGTGCGCTTTGTGCCGCTTGTCGAGGGGATGAGCACGGATTGATCACGCTCCGGGGCCAACCCGGACACAAAGGATGGGGCGGGCATGCGCGGTTTTTCAAGGATTTCTGCGGCGCGAACCGGCGGGATGGTGCTGTTGGCCGGTCTGATGCTGAACGGGTGCGCTTCGCCCACCGGGCTGGACTGGGATCTGCGGTCGGGCGGCGGGTTCGATACCTCGGATGCGGCGCGGCAGGCGACAGCGGCACCGCCCCGCGCCGATGCGCGCGGGCTGGTGTCCTATCCGGATTATCAGGTGGCCGTGGCACAACGCGGCGACACCGTGGCCAGCGTGGCCGCCCGTATCGGGATGCAGGCCGACGATCTGGCCCGCTTCAACGCGCTGAAACCCACCGACAGCCTGCGCGCGGGCGAAGTGCTGGCGCTGCCGGGCCGGGGCGCGGGTGCCGCGGCCCCGCAAGGCACCGGCGGGGTGATCGGATCGGGGACGGTGGATGTCTCGGCCATTGCCACCACCGCCCTCGACCGGGTCGGCTCCGAGGCGCCGGCTCCGGGGGCCAGACCAGCCGCCGTCGCGCAGGGGACCGTCCCGGTGCAGCACCGGGTGGCGCGCGGCGAGACGGCCTTCTCGATCGCCCGCAGCTACAACGTGTCAGCCCGCGCCCTGGCCGACTGGAACGGTTTGGGACCGGACCTTGCCGTGCGCGAAGGCCAGGTTCTGCTGATCCCGACGGCCGCGGCGACAGGCGCCCCCCCTGCCGTGGCGGCGGCGTCTCCGGCCCCCGGTCAGGGCTCGCCCACGCCAGAGCCGCCCTCGGCCAAGCAGCCGCTGCCCGAGGAAAAACCCGCGCGAGCCAGTGAAAAGCCGAAAGACACCCCGCCCTCGCCTGACCTGGCGGCCGGGCGCACCGGGGCCTCGGCCACCCGGCTGGCGATGCCGGTTGCCGGCAAGATCATCCGCGGCTATGTCAAGCAGAAGAATGACGGGATCGACATTGCGGCCGCCCCCGGCACGCCCGTCACGGCGGCGGCGGACGGCACGGTCGCCGCGATCACCAAGGATACCGGCGGCACGCCCATCGTGGTTCTGCGGCACGAGGGCAACCTGCTGACGGTCTATGCCGGGGTCGACGCGGTGACGCTGGCCAAGGGTGCGGCTGTCAAGCGCGGCCAGACGATTGCCGCCGTCCGGGCCGGCGATCCGGCATTCCTTCATTTCGAAGTCCGCAACGGCGTCGAGTCGGTCGATCCGATGCCCTATCTGCAATGACGCGACGGCAGCAACGCGCGGTGCTGCCAACCCGAACGGATCAGATTCCGACGCCCTCGCGGGCGGCGAGGTCCGTGAAGAATTGCCACGCGACGCGGCCGGATCGGGCGCCGCGGGTAGCCTGCCATTCGATGGCCTCGGCGCGCAACCGGTCGGGCGGCACGCGCACCCCGTGATGGGCGCAATAGGCGTCGATCATCGCCAGATAGTCGTCCTGACTGCAGGGATGAAAACCGAGCCACAGGCCGAACCGGTCGGACAGCGACACCTTCTCTTCCACCGCTTCGCCCGGCGAGATGGCCGTGCTGCGTTCGTTCTCGATCATCTCGCGCGGCATCAGGTGGCGGCGGTTCGACGTGGCGTACAGCAGGACATTGCCGGGGCGGCCCTCGATACCGCCGTCGAGCACCGCTTTCAGCGATTTGTAGTGCTGATCGTCGTGGCTGAACGACAGGTCGTCGCAGAACAGCACGAACCGGGCCGGCGCGGCGCGCAGCAGCGCCAGCAGGCGGGGGATCGACGGCAGATCCTCGCGGCTGAGTTCGACGATCTTCAGGTCGTGGCCTTCGGCGCGGATCGCGGCATGGACCGCCTTAACCAGGCTCGACTTGCCCATGCCGCGCGCGCCCCACAAAAGGGCATTGTTGGCAGGCAGCCCGGCGGCAAAGTGGCGGGTATTGGCCAGCAGGGTATCGCGGGCGCGGTTGACCCCGATCAGCAAGGCGATGTCGACCCGTGCGACGCTGCGCACCGCCATCAGCCGGTCGGGGTCGGCATGCCAGAGAAACGCTTCGGCGCGGAAATCCGGCGGCGGGGCGGGCAGCGGGGCCAACCGCTCCAGCGCGGCCGCAATCCGGGCCAGCGTGTCAAGCGTCACGCAGCCTCGTCCTCATCAAGGTCAACCCAGGTGCCATCGGCACGCATCTGCGCCTCGCGCTGTTTTTCAAAGCGGCGGATCAGCAGGATCGACGCTTCATACAGCGGATAGATGGCCGCAAACAGCACGATCTGGCTGAACACATCCGGTGGAGTGACGACCGCTGCGACCACCAGGATCACCACTACAGCGTATTTGCGCACCCCCGCGAGCCCTTTGGACGAGATCAGCCCCGCCCGACCAAGCAGGGTCAGCAGCACGGGGAGTTGAAAGCACAGACCGAACGCCATCACAAAGGTCATCGTCAACGACAGATACGCCTCCATCGAGCCCGTGAACACGACGCCAAGCGGGGCAGCCTCGATCGTGCCCCCCGAGGCCACAGCGGCGGCAAAGCTGTCCTGGAACGACAGGAAGAACGAAAAGGCGAACGGCAGGATGATGAAATAGGCAAACGAGGCGCCAACGATGAACATGACCGGCGAGGCGGCAAGAAACGGCAGAAACGCGTTCTGCTCCTGTCTGTACAGCCCGGGGGCCACGAACCGCCACAACTGGAAGGCGATGATCGGGAAGGCCATCCCGAAACCGCCCCACATCGCGATGTGGATCGCCGTGAAAAAGCCTTCCTGCATCTTGACGTTGATCAGGGCGCAGGGTTGGCCCCGGTCGGTCAGCGCGTTGCACAACGGGTGAGCGAGAAATTTGAAGATCGGCTCCCAGATCAGGTAGCCGATGACGAAGCAGACGACAAAAGCCGCGAGGGAATACAGGATCCGGGTGCGCAGTTCGCGAAGATGCTCGATCAGCGGGGCGGCGCTGTCGTTGATCTGATCGGGGTTGCTGGTCATGCCGGGTCTGCCTTGCTGGCTTTGCGCTTGGGTTTGGCCGGGGCTTCGGCGGGGACATGGGTGGGGACTTCGCCGCCGGGTTTGGCGGCTTTGCGTGGCTTGGGCGGAGAGGCGGCCGGATCGGGCACCAGAGCGGCCTTGCGGGTTTTTACCTTGGCGGCCGGGTCGGCGGGCGGGGTGGCGGGGTCGGGCCGGGCGTTGGCATTGCGCAGCCGTTCGGTCGTCTCGGCGATGATCGCCTGCCGTTCTGCCTGACGGTCGCGCAGCGCCTGGGTTTCAGGCCCGATCGCAGATGCCGCGACCGGCAGATCGGCCGCCGGAGCCGGCGAAACCAGCGGAACCAGCGGCAAGTTCACCGTGGGCCGCGCTGCGTTTTTCAGCGGGTCCCACTTCTCGAACTTGGCGGCGGCGTCGCGCATCGCATTCAGGCCCAGACTTTGCGACGACGCCACCGATTTCAGATCGGCTGCCACGTCCTTGACGCCAGACTCGGTCGCCGCCTGATCCATCGCGCGCTGAAAGTCGCGCGCCATCGTCCGCAGCTTGGCCGTGAACCGCCCGAGTTGGCGGAACATATCGGGCAGGTCCTTCGGCCCGATCACGATCAGCGCCACCACGCCGATCAAAATGAGTTCGCTCCAGCCTATATCGAGCATCTCAGGCGCCCCTTTGCGGGATCAGACCGGTCAGGCCTTGTCTTTGTCCGTGGAAAGGGTGTCGTGCATCACGGCAGGGGCAGGATCGGCCTTTTCGATCTCGTCGGTGCTTTCCTTGATGCCCTTCTTGAACGACGTGATGCCTTTGCCGACCTCTCCCATCAGGCCCGCGATCTTGCCGCGACCAAACAGGACCAGCACGATAACGCCGATCACCAGAATCTGCCAGGGTCCCATCTGCATGGTCGTCTCCTTGAAAGGGTCACAGGATGCGACCCGGTCCTGAACGGGTCTAGCCGAGCCGGTGCCGGTTGCAACCGGCAAAGCGTGCCGCGCCCTGCGATAACGTGAAAAAGCCCAAGGAATGGCATGGTAACTGACAGCTATGTGTCAGTTGCACCCTGCCATGCAGAAGGAACGCAACAACCGGAGATTTCCCATGCGAACCGCCCTGCTTCCCTGCCTTCCTGCCTGCCTTGCCCTTGCCCCCGCCGACAGCGCCCGCGCGGGCACCGGTACGGATAAAGTGTTGGAGGTGGTGACCTTCCGCCTGGTGCCCGGCGTCACCGATGCCCAGTTTCTGGCCGCCGCATCGGGCACCGAGGTTGCCCTCGCCGCGCAGCCCGGCTTTGTCCGCCGCACCCTCTTGCGTGACGACACCGGCCTGTGGACCGATGCGGTCGAATGGCAAGGCCTGACGCTGGCCGTGGCGGCTGCCCGGGCCGTCATGGCGGACCCCGGCTTTGCGCCGTTCGGTGCCGCGATCGACATGACGACCCTGCGGATGCAGCACCTGCCCATCGTCTGGCAGATGGGCGATTGACGCAAGACGGGCGCACCGCCACCCTGCCCTCATGCGCCGCACCGACCGCCTGTTCGACCTGATCCAGATCCTGCGCGACGGCAGGCTGCACCGGGCCACCGAGATGGCGGAGCGGCTGGAAGTGTCGGTGCGCACGATCTGGCGCGACATGGCCACGCTGATGGCGTCCGGCATGCCGGTCGAGGGCGAGCGCGGGGTGGGCTACATCCTGCGCGCGCCGATCACCCTGCCGCCGATGATGCTGACGTCGGCCGAGCTTGAGGCGCTGCGTCTTGGCGTGCGGCTGGTGGCGGAAGGGGCCGACCCGGGCCTTGCGCGCGCGGCACAGGGGTTGGCGACCAAGATCGCGTCAGTCACCCCCGAACCGGAAGGGCTGGCCAATGAGGATGAGTTGTTTGTCTTTACCGGTCGCGAAACCGCGCGCGCGGCCCCCCATCTGCCGATGCTGCGCAAGGCCATCCGCGAGAAAGAACGGCTGACCATCAGCTATATCGACCCCGAGGGGCGCGAAAGCCACCGCGACGTGCGGCCTTTGCAGATGGAATTCTGGGGACGGGTCTGGACGCTGGCCGCGTGGTGCGAGGCGCGCCGCGATTTCCGCAGCTTTCGCGTCGACCGGATCACGGCCGTGACACCGACCGGCGAGCGGTTTCCCGACGAACCGGGCCGCCGCCTTGCCGATTATCGCACGCGGGTCAACGCGCTGCCGCCGGAAACACAAAGCAGCGATCCCGCCGGATCATGAGCCAAAGCACTGTCCCAAGTTGCGGCAGGAACACCCCGGGCACCGACGCAGTCAGGACCGTACTGTCGAAATCCATCCGGAATTCTACAAGGCTTTCGCGGCCCAGATAACGCGACCGCTCGACCGTGCCGCGCGCCGGCGTGCCATCGACCGGCGTGGGGTTCGGCCCGCGCCCGGCCCGATCGAAGTCGATCTTGAGGTGCTGCGGGCGAATCACGATGTCAACCCTTGCGCCGTCAGCGTGGCCCGGAGTCAGAAAGGCGCCGAACGGCGTATCGGTCAGTGCTCCGCGCGATATGCCATGGATAACGTTAATATCGCTGAAGAACGCTGCTGCGGCCGTGTCGGCGGGCGTGTTGTAGACGTTATAGGGCGCGCCGCGCTGCACGATCCGGCCGTCGCGCATCAGGGCAATCTCGTCGGCCATCCGCATCGCCTCGTCCGGCTCGTGGGTGACGAGCAGAACTGCGGTGCCTTCGGCTTTCAGCACTTCCAGCGTCGCGTCGCGGATGCCGTCGCGCAGGCGGTTGTCGAGCCCCGAGAACGGCTCGTCCATCAGCAGCACGCGGGGGCGAGGAGCCAGCGCGCGCACCAGCGCCACACGCTGTTGCTCACCTCCGGACAACTCGTGTGGATGCTTTTTCCCAAAGCCGGCAAGCGTGACCTTGTCCAGCAAATCCGCGACCCGGGCCGCGCGCTCCGCCCTGTCGCCCGAAAGGCCGAACCCCACGTTCTGTGCCACGGTCAGATGCGGAAACAGCGCAAAGTCCTGAAACATCAGGCCGATGCCGCGCGCCTCGGGCGGCAGGTTGCGCGCGGGGCCGAACATCTCGACCCCGTCGATCAGGATGCGGCCGGTATCGGGCCGCTCGACTCCGGCGATCATCCGCAACGTGGTGGATTTGCCGCAGCCGGACGGGCCCAGCAGGCACATCACCTGCCCCGGTGCCACGGTCAGCGTCACATCATCGACCACAGCCCGCCCGGCAAAGCGGCGGGTCAGAGACCGGACATCGAGGCGGGGAGCGGCTTGCGGCACCAGTGTCCCAGAAAAACCATCGGAATTTGGCGCTGTGCTAACAGCAGGGCGGGCCGGGTGCAAGTCCGGGGGGCGGGCGCGCGCGCCATCCCGGCATCGGCAGCCCATACGGTCTACCGATCCCAAGCCGACCGGCCCGCCGCAGGTTCAGATCGTCGCGTTCGTCGCCCCGCCGTCGAGCAGGATGTTCTGCCCCACGATGAAGCCCGCGTGCTGGCTGCACAGGAACGCGCAGGCCGCGCCGAACTCGGCAGCGGTGCCGTAGCGGCGGGCCGGGATGGTCGCCTCGCGCTGGCTGCGGGCAGCGGCCATCGTCAGACCTTGCGACGCCGCCACACCGGTATCGAGCGCGGTGGCGCGGTCGGTGTCATGAATGCCGGGCAGCAGGTTGTTGATCGTCACGCCCTGTGCCGCCACCTGCCGCGCGGTGCCCGCGACATAGCCGGTCAGGCCGGTGCGCGCAGCGTTGGACAGGCCCAGTTGCGGGATCGGGGCCTTGACCGACTGCGACGTTATGTTGACGACCCGGCCCCATCCCCGCCCGATCATGCCGGGCAACAGGGCGGTCATCAGGGCAATCGGGGTCAGCATGTTGGCCCCCAGAGCGCGCAGGAAATCCGCCTCGGTCCAGTCGTGCCACATTCCGGGCGGCGGACCCCCGGCGTTCGTCACCAGAATGTCGACCTCTCCCGCCATTGCCAGAACCTGCGCGCGCCCCCCCGCCTCGGTGATGTCGGCGGCAATCGCGGTCACCCCGGTGCCATAGCCCCGCAAGGCCTGCGCCGTCACCTCCAGCGCCTCGGCCCCCCGGGCGTTCAGCACGATGTCGCAGCCTGCAGCGGCAAGCGCCTCGGCGCAGCCGCGCCCAAGCCCTTTGGAGCTTGCGCAGATCAATGCCCGTTTGCCCCTGATGCCCAGATCCATGCCCTGACCCCTGTCCCGCGCCTTGTCACGCTATCAGCCATGCAGGCGACTGAAAACCCCGCGACACTGTGTTTCTGGTCGCCCCGGTTGACGCATTTACCTTGTCTTGATACGCAAGGTGCATGGTCGGGGGACCGGCAGCAGGCCTAGCTGCGCCTTGTCTGGAGCGAACCGTTCCCATGCCTGCAGCCCCTGTTTCCCCTGGTCCCCCTGTTTCCCCCGGTCCCCTTGGCACCCCCGCTCCGGTTCCGGGTCACGTCTGTCAGGTGTTTGACGCGCGCGCCCTGTTTGTCACTCTGGGGGCCAATCAGGGCGACGTGCTGGACGGGCCGGACGAAGTGTGCCCCGGCGATGTCTACGAGCTTGACCAAGATGCTGCCCCGGCACGGCTTGTGGTGACCCAGGCCCATGACGGGCCGCAGACCGTGGCGCCCGGCAGCGAAGTCGGCCGGCCCGGCGATGCCGTCCGGCTTGAGGCGCGCTATGCGCTGATGGGCGCGGACGGCGACAAGGTCGAACTGCTGGTTGTGGTTCTGGGCGGGACCGCGCGCCACGCGCTGCCCCTGTCGCCGATGGCCACGCGCACCGGCTATACCCTGCTCGCGATCCACCCCGCCCCGCCCGAATTACGGCTGGCGGATTTGCTGTGTGTCTCGTTCGCCCGCGGCACGATGATCACCCTGGCCAGCGGCGCACAACAGGCCATCGAGGCTTTGGCTCCGGGCGACCGGGTGCTGACCCGAGATCATGGCCCGCAACCACTGCGCTGGATCGGGCGGGCCACGCTGCGCGCCGTGGGGGCGTTTGCGCCCGTGGTAATCACAGCCGGGACCCTGGGCAATTCCGGTGACCTGATCGTCAGCCAGCACCACCGGATGTTTCTGTATCAGCGGCGGCGCAAGGCCGGGTTGCCCACGTCCGAAGTGCTGGTCCAGGCCCGGCATCTGGCCGACGGCGCGATGATCTACATCCGCGACGGCGGTTATGTCGACTACTTCAGCCTGATCTTCGACCGGCATGAGATCATCTATGCCGAAGGTGTTCCGGCCGAAAGCCTGATGGTGACCGAGGCCGTCGTCAACCGGCTGCCGCCAGAACTTGCGGCCGAAGTGCGCGCCCGTTTTCCGGGGTTGAGCCAGCACCAGCATTTCGGCACCGAAGCCGGGCGCACGGAACTGGCAGCGGTTGCGGCTGGCAGCCTTGCGTCCGACCGTCGCTGATCACGCGCCGTAGAAGAACTCTTCGCGCACGATCCTGGAGTCTGCGACGTGATAGATCGCGACTTCGTGCATGTCGACGCGACGGCCCGAAGCCTTGTCTTCGGCGTCCATCTTGAAGATCACGGCAAAACTGCTGTCGCCGTGCAGGAACGGCCCTTCGACGCTCGCAGAATGCACGATCTGAGTGGACTCCCACCATTCATGCTTGCCGGTGATACCGGCCAGCCCTTGGGTTTCGCGCCCATTGCCCATATCGGCCGCCTCGACCGACACGGCGTCATCGGCATACAACACCGCCAGATTCTCCTTGGCGCGTCCCTCACGGCAGCCGGTGACCAGCGCCTGCGCAATCTCGTTGATCGTCATTGGAACCTCCCGCGATGTTCTGCTAACGTTCTTACCCTACCGCAGGTTTGTGAAGCTGCCAAGACGGCTTGTTCGGTTGCGGGGGGGGCGGTTTGCCCCTATGACCGGGCGCATGTCGAACCGCCCTGCCCTGCCGCCCGAAATTGCCCGCCGCCGGACCTTTGCGATCATCTCGCACCCCGATGCGGGCAAGACGACCCTGACCGAAAAGTTCCTGCTGTTCGGCGGCGCGATCCAGATGGCGGGCCAGGTGCGCGCCAAGGGCGAGGCCCGGCGCACCCGGTCGGACTTCATGAAGATCGAAGCGGACCGGGGGATTTCGGTGTCGGCCTCTGCGATGAGTTTCGATTTCGGGCCGTATCGGTTCAATCTGGTCGACACCCCGGGCCACAGCGATTTTTCCGAGGATACCTACCGCACCCTGACCGCCGTTGACGCCGCCGTGATGGTGATCGACGGGGCCAAGGGGGTGGAGAGCCAGACCCGCAAGCTGTTCGAGGTGTGCCGGTTGCGCGACCTGCCGATCCTGACCTTCTGCAACAAGATGGACCGGGAAAGCCGCGATACATTCGACATCATCGACGAGATTCAGGAGAATCTGGCCATCGACGTGACGCCCGCCAGTTGGCCGATCGGCACGGGGCGCGAGTTCATCGGGGCCTATGATCTGCTGCATGACCGGCTGGAGATCATGGACCGCGCCGACCGCAACCGGGTGGCTGAATCGATCAAGATCAGCGGTCTGGACGATCCGGCCCTGACCGACCATGTGCCCGCCGAACTGCTGGCCAAATTGCGCGACGATTTGGAAATGGCGCGCGCGCTGCTGCCCGCGTTTGATCGCGCGCAGGTCTTGAACGGGTCGATGACGCCGATCTGGTTCGGATCGGCGATCAATTCGTTTGGCGTCAGGGATCTGATGGACGGCATCGGGGAGTACGGGCCCGAGCCGCAGATTCAGACATCAGCCGACCGCAAGATTGCCCCCGAGGAAACCCCGGTCACCGGGTTCGTGTTCAAGGTGCAGGCCAACATGGACGCCAAACACCGCGACCGCGTGGCGTTCGTGCGACTGGCCTCGGGGCATTTTGAACGGGGCATGAAGCTGACGCATGTCCGGTCGAAAAAGATCATGGCGGTGACCAACCCGGTGATGTTCCTCGCCGCCGACCGCGCCTTGGCCGAGGAAGCCTGGGCGGGCGACATCATCGGCATTCCGAACCATGGTCAGTTGCGGATCGGCGATGCGCTGACCGAAGGCGAGGCGTTGCGGTTCACCGGGATTCCGTCCTTTGCGCCGGAATTGCTGCAAGGGGTGCGGGCAATGGACCCCCTGAAGGCCAAGCATCTGGAAAAGGCGCTGACCCAGTTTGCCGAAGAGGGTGCGGCGAAGGTCTTCAAGCCGATGATCGGGTCGGGGTACATCGTGGGGGTCGTCGGCGCGTTGCAATTCGAAGTGCTGGCCAGCCGGATCGAGCAGGAATACGCGCTGCCGGTCCGGTTCGAAGGCTCGCATTTCACCAGCGCCCGCTGGGTGTCGGGGCCGAAAGCCGAGGTGGAAAAGTTCATCAACGTCAACAAGGGCCACATCGCGAACGACACGGACGGCGACATCGTCTACCTGACCCGCCTGAAATGGGACATTGACCGGATCGAGCGGGATTATCCGGCGATCACGCTGACGGCGACCAAGGAGATGATGGTTTAGGGGGCGGGTTTCCCCGCCCACCAAGGTCTTACTTTGCCGCGAGAAAATCGGCGACCTCCAGCAGCAGCATTTCGTTGTCGGAAGGCTTGTCCAGCGCTCGGCCCGACGAATAGGGCAGGTTGTTGTCGTTGCCGACCATGATGTGGGTGGCGTCGACCAGCATCACGTCTTCGATGGTGAAGAACGGCATGGTGATCTTGCCCGACAGCGCCGGATTGGCGACCGTGGTCAGGCGGGCGCGGCCTTCGGGGTCTGCGATGTTCATCAGGTCGATATGACCGATGCGGCGCACGAAGCCGTCTGCGTCAACTGTCGCGGTGTCGATCAGCACGACCCGCTTGACCATCGCGGGCAGCGGGAAGCAATCGGGGGCCGGATCAGCGGCGCATTTCAGGCTTGGGTCGCCTTCGCCGTTGTCACGCTCGATCACCAGCGCGCGGGTGGCGTCGATGAAGTTGAAATCGCCGATGGCGGTCGCACCTTCGGCAAGCTGGAACTTGAACGACGCCCCGGTCCAGGTGGCGGTGGCAGGATCGAAGGCCATCGAGCGCAGGAAGGTGCCTTCGGGTTTGCCGTCTTCGACCAGCAGGGGCTTTTCGAACATCGGCCACAGCAGGCCGGTTGAGGGCTGCAACGCCATGCCTTCGTAGCCGCCGGAACGGGGCACGGTCCAGTCCTTGCCCATCACCGACACCGCAGAAATCGACGGGGTATCGGGACCTTTCAGCACCACGTCGCCCATCATCGTCGGATAGACTGCCAGCACCTTGCCGTCGAGTGTCGCACGGATCAGGTAGGGCCCGAATTCTTCGCCGATCCAGATCTCGCCATTGACCAGCTGGATCGATTCCGGATCGAAATCGCCCCCGGTCAGATAGCGGCTGTCGCTGGCTTCATAGGCAATGCGGAACGGGACCTTGAAATCCGGGTCGTGCAGAAAGATCGTCTGATTGACGGCAATCGCACCGGTTTCGAAATCAGGCTGCATCTTGCTGAAGAACAGCATGGCGTCGGGCGAATTGGCTTTGGTGCCAAAGCCGTTGTCGGTCAGCACATAGATCGAGCCATCCTCGGCGCGGTCCATCGCAAAGCCCGACAGGCCCTGCAGCGGCTGGCCGATGAACGGCAGCTTCACGCCCGTGGCGCGCTTGCCGTGCAGGGCACCGGTGTCGCCCATCACCGACATCGGGGCCGTCAGGCGACCACCGGTAGTGAACTTGCCTGATACCCATGCGTCGCGCGGCGCGTCGGCCGGGGGCGCGACCAGCGACAGCGCCGGCAGAAAGGCATGGCCCTTCAGCGTGGCCGGGAAAGCGGTTTCCTGCGCAATTGCGGGAGTTGCAAAGGCAAGCGAGATCAGAAGGGCAGTGCGCATCGGGGCTTCTCCGGTAAAGGTGAAATCCCCTTCTGGGCGCTCGGCATGACGGTTTTTCAACGCAAACGTGATATCTGGCCCAAGCTTTCGTGACGCAGATGCCGCCTGATGGGCAGCAATTGACCTTTCCCGCAAATTCGGTTAGCCCACCCCATGGCCGGTTTCTGGCCAGACGCCGGGACGCCCGGAACATGCGTCCCTTCATCCATGCGGACCGATCCCGCATCCATAGGACGCTCATGACCAAATTTTCCGATCTCGCGCTGGACCCCCGCGTGTTGCAAGCCGTCGCGGAAGCCGGCTACGAAATTCCGACCCCCATTCAGGAACAGGCGATCCCGCATGCGCTGGAAGGCCGCGACGTGCTGGGGATCGCCCAGACCGGCACCGGCAAGACCGCGAGCTTTGTGTTGCCGATGGTGACGCTGCTGGGTCAGGGTCGGGCCCGGGCGCGGATGCCGCGCAGCCTTGTGCTGGCGCCCACGCGCGAATTGGCGGCGCAGGTGGCAGAAAACTTCGACACCTATGCCAAGCACACCAAGCTGACCAAGGCCCTGCTGATCGGGGGCGTGTCGTTCGGCGAACAGGACAAGCTGATCGACCGCGGGGTCGATGTGCTGATCGCCACGCCGGGCCGGTTGCTGGACCATTTCGAGCGCGGCAAGCTGATGCTGAACGGCGTGCAGATCATGGTGGTGGACGAGGCCGACCGGATGCTGGACATGGGCTTCATTCCAGATATCGAGCGGATCTTCCAACTGACGCCCAAGACGCGGCAAACGCTGTTTTTCAGCGCCACGATGGCCCCCGAGATCGAGCGGATCACCAACACGTTCCTGAAAACCCCGGCCAAGATCGAAGTGGCACGGCAGGCCACCGCCTCGATCACCATAGAGCAGAGGCTGATCCAGTTCACTCCCACCCGCAAGGACCGCAGCTTTACCGAAAAGCGCGCCGTGTTGCGGGCATTGATCACCGCGGAAGGCGAGGCCTGCACCAACGCGATCGTGTTCTGCAACCGCAAGATGGATGTCGACGTGGTGGCAAAGTCGCTGAAGGCGCATGGCTTCAACGCCTCGCCGATCCATGGCGACCTCGACCAGTCGGTGCGCACCCGCACGCTGGATGGCTTTCGGGACGGATCGGTGCATCTGCTGATCGCGTCCGACGTGGCCGCACGCGGGCTCGACATTCCGGCGGTCAGCCATGTGTTCAACTTCGATGTGCCCAGCCACCCCGAGGATTATGTGCACCGCATCGGCCGCACCGGGCGCGCCGGGCGGTTGGGCAAGTCGTTCACCATCGCGGTGCCCAATGATGACAAGTATCTGGGGGCCATCGAAAATCTGGTGAAGATGCCGATCCCGCGCGGCAGTCTGCCCGAAGGCTTTGCGCTCGAAGACGCCGCCGACTCCCCGTCCGACCGCCCCCGCGAAGAACGCAGCGGCCGGTCGGGCAGCAGCAGCCGCAGCCGGGGTCGCGACAGCCGCCCGCCGCGCGAGGACCAGCCCGTCCGCGAGGAACGGCCTGCACGGGAGGAACGGCCTGCACGGGAGGAACGGCCTGCGCGCGAGGAACGGCCTGCAAGGGAGGAACGCTCGGTTGCAGCGGAAGCCGTCGAGACCCGCCCCGAGCCCCGCACCGAAAGCCGTCCGGCCCGCCGCGACGACTGGCGCGACGACCGCCGGGATGCCGGGCGGGATGCCGGGCGGGATGCCGGGCGGGATGCCGGGCGGGATGCCGGGCGGGACGGCGTGCGGGATGGCGTGCGGGATGGCACCCGCGACCACCGGCGCGACCCGTCGCGTGACCGTCGCGACGCCGCTGTGGTCGGCATGGGCGATCACGTTCCGGATTTCATCCTGCGCAGCTTTCGCATCGCAGTCGCCGCGACCGAAGAGACCGAAGACGAGATGCCCGCCAACGGCACCGAAGGCTGACCGGAATACCCGATGTGCCAACGCGAGAGCCCCGCTGCTGCGGGGCCTCTGGTGTTTTGTGAGGTCGTCATCTTTTCGGTGCGAGTAGGCTATTCGGCCATCAGACGGCTGACAACCACGGTCACCTCGGGTTTCTTGCCGATCTCCTCGACGGTGACCTGCCGGACAATCCGGCGCAGGGCCTCGTCCAGCTTGTCGTCATCGCCGAGCAGTTTCTTGCCGGCCCCGTCGAGAAACTCGCTGAGATCGCCTTCCAGAGTCTCTGACAGCGACCGGTTGCCGCGCCCGGTCGCGGGCAGGCCCATGATCTCGACCCACGCCTCGCCCAATGGCGCATCGGCCTCGTCCAGAATGACCGTGACCATCACATGCCCGTTCAGCGCCATGCGGATGCGGTCGCGGATCACCCCGTCCATCGCGCCGACCAGCGCCGTACCATCAAGATAGGTGCGGCCGGCCTCGATACGCTCGGCCACTTGCGGCACATCGCCGGTGATGTCCAGCATGGTGCCGTTCGTGGCAATCGCCGAAGCGATGCCGGCCTCGTGTGCCAGTTTCACATGCGCCCGCAGGTGGCGGTGTTCGCCGTGCATCGGGATGACCATGTCGGGCAGCAGCAGACGGTGGACATGCTCCAGATCCGGGCGATTGGCGTGGCCCGAGACATGGTACAGCCCGCCCGTGTCATCGACGATGTCCACTCCCATTTCCGACAGCGCGTTGACGATCCGGTTCACTTCGCGCTCGTTGCCGGGAATGGTCTTGGACGAGAACAGAAAGGTATCGCCCGGCTTCATCTCGAGCCCCAGATACTTGCCCCGGCTGAGCTGGGCCGAGGCCGCGCGGCGTTCGCCCTGGCTGCCGGTGACGATCAGCATCAGGTTGCGGCGCGGCACCTCGGTCGCCACTTCGGCTGGAATTGTCGGCGGGAAGTCGGTCAGGACGCCGGAGTCCTGCGCCGCCGTCACCATCTTCTTCATGGCCCGACCCAGCAGGCACACCGTGCGGTCGGCGGCGCGCCCTGCCTCGGCAAGGGTTTTCAGCCGGGCGACGTTGGAGGCGAAAGTGGTGGCGACGACCATCCCCCCTGCCCCCTTGATCAATTCGGCCAGCGGTGTCTTGAGCGTGCTTTCCGACCGGCCGGGATGCGGGGAGAACACGTTGGTCGAGTCGCACATCAGCGCCTTGACCGGGGTTTCCGCCGCGATCGCGGCAAATCGGGCGTCGTCCCAGCCTTCGCCGACAATCGGGTTGGGGTCGAGTTTGAAATCGCCCGTATGCACGATGCGTCCCGCGGGGGTGTCGATCACCAGCGCGGCGGATTCCGGAATCGAGTGGCTGACGGGAACGAACTGCACCCGGAACGGCCCGGCCTCGATGGTTTCGGGGCGGGCAGCGACGGTCTGGATCGTGTTCGGTGCCAGCCCGGCCTCTTCGAACTTCAGCCGACCGATGGTGGCGGTGAACCGCCGGGCATAGACCGGCTTTTTCAGGCGCGGCCACAGGTGGGCCAGCGCGCCGATGTGGTCTTCATGCGCATGGGTGATGAAGATCGCCTCCAGCCGGTCGGCGCGGTCCACCAGCCATTTGATGTCGGGCAGGATCAGATCGACACCGGGGCTGCTGTCCATATCAGGAAAAGACACGCCCAGATCGACGAGGATCAGACGTTCGCGGCCCTTTAGGCCATAGCCATAGACATATGCGTTCATGCCGATCTCCCCGGCGCCGCCGAGCGGGAGATAGATGAGCCGGTTTGCACTCATTGTGCGGTTTCCTTGTTGTAACGGTTGATCAGCACCAGACCATGCATGGTCAGGTCGTCGTCGACCGAAGTGAAAAGGTCAAATCCCTGATGGAACAGGGGGGCGAGCCCGCCAGTGGCAACCACCTTCATCGAGGCATCCCGCTCCAGTCGGATCTGGCGGGTGATGCCCTCGACAAGGCCGATGTAGCCCCAATACACGCCCGATTGCATGCAGGCCACCGTATTCGTGCCGATGGCGCGTTGGGGTCTGGTGATGTCGACATGCGGCAGGGCGGCGGCCGCCATGTGCAATGCTTCAAGCGACAGGTTCACGCCCGGGGCGATCACTCCGCCGACGTAAGCCCCGTCATGGTCGACGACATCGAACGTGGTGGCGGTGCCGAAATCGACCACGATCAGGTTGCCGCCATAGCGGTCAAAGCTTGCGACGGTGTTGGCCAGACGGTCGGGGCCGACAGTCGTGCCCCGATCGACCCGGGGCGCGGTCGGCAGCAGGCAATCGGGTTTGCCAACCACGAGCGGGCGGCAGTCGAAATAGCGGTTGCACAGCACCCGCAGGTTGAACACCACGCGGGGCACCGTGGACGAAATGATCGCCTCGGAGATCCGGGCGTCGGTCGAGGTCAGCGCCAGCAGGCTGGAGAGCCAGACGTAGTATTCATCCGCGGTGCGTTTGTGATCGGTGGCGATGCGCCAGGTGGCGAGGAATGTGGTGCCGTTCCAGATGGCGAACACGGTGTTGGTATTGCCGCAATCGATGGCGAGGAGCATTCGGGCCTCCGGTCCGGGGAAAGGCCGGGAGTCTCAAACCCCCGCGCCTCGGTTGGTTCCTGACCCAATGGCGCACCGACCGCTGCACCCGTGGGACGTTTGTCGATGGCAAATGCCGGCGGAGTTCAGAAAAACACCTCGGCGGCGGGAATGGCAAGCGGGCCGCTGGCGGTGCGCAGGATCAGCGCGCCGGAGTCGTCGATCGTCTCGAAGGTGCCGTGGCGGATCTGCGTGGCGGTGCGGGCCCGGATCGGTTGACCCAACCGCGCGGCGTGGGTCAGCCAATCGGCACGGGTCCGGGCAAAGCCATCGGAAAGCTGGGCAGCCCGGGCGGCAAAGGCGGGGGCAAGATGATCAAGCAGGGTTTCCGGCGACAGGCGCAAGCCGGTTTCGGCCAGCAGGGTCACCGGGCGCAGAGCGTCTTGGTCGAGGTGGGCCGGATCGGGGGCGCCGATCAGATTGACCCCAAAACCGATGGCCAGGCGGGACACTCCGGCCCCGACGCCGGCGCTTTCCAGCAGGATGCCGGCGAGCTTGCCGCCGTTCAGCAGCACATCGTTCGGCCATTTCAGGGCAAACGCCTGCGGCAAGTCAGTCAGTGCGACCAATGCATCGCGCAGCGCCAGGCTGGCGGCAAAGCTGTGCAGGGCGATCCGCGCTGCGGGACCATCCGGGCGGAAACTGCAGGTCGCATGGAAATTGCCGTGCGGGCTGCTCCAGACCCGTGCCCGGCGACCCCGGCCTGCGGTCTGCACCCCGGCGAGGATCCAGCCCGGGTTAATCAGCGTCGCGGCCCGGCGCGCCGCCTCGGCATTCGTGCTGTCAACGCTTGCCAGCACAAGGCGGTCAACCCCGCGGGGCCAGGCCGGACTAGCCGACAAGGGCTTGGGCGGCCAAGGCCGCGGCGGGTTCGATGCCGAACAGGTTGACGATGCCCAACAGCATCGCGGCCGCCACCGCCACCAGCGCCAGCCATTGCGCCGGGGCCATCGGCGTATCGAGCGTGTCGACCTCGCGGCCGAAATACATGTAGAACACGATGCGCAGGTAATAGAACGCGCCGATCACCGAAGCTATGGCCCCGGCCAGCGCGAGCCACGCCATGTCGGCATCGACTGCGGCTCGCAGCACATAGAACTTGCCGAAGAAGCCCAGCATCGGCGGAACGCCCGCAAGGCTGAACAGCAGGACCAGCATCGCCATCGCCTTGAGCGGATCGGTTTTCGAGAACAGGTTCAGGCTGGCGATCTCGGTCACCGGCTTGCCGTTGCGCTCCATCGACAGGATGAAGGCAAAGGTGCCGATGTTCATCGTGACGTAGATTGCCATGTAGATCAGCATGGCCTGCACGCCCCCGGCGGTGCCTGCGGCAAGGCCCACCAGCGCGAACCCCATATGCGCGATCGAGGAATAGGCCATCAGCCGCTTGATGTCGCGCTGACCGATCGCGGCGACCGCCCCCCAGAACATCGACGCAATCGCAAGGGCCGCAAGCACCTGCGTCCAGTCTGCCGGCACGCCGCCGAACGCATCGAAGGCCAGCCGCGCGATCAGGGCCATCGCGGCGACCTTGGGGGCAGTGGCAAGAAAGGCGGTGACCGGGGTCGGCGCACCTTCGTAAACGTCCGGGGTCCACATGTGAAACGGCGCTGCAGACACCTTGAACGCAAGACCCGCCAGCATGAACACCAGCCCGAACAGCAGGCCCAGAGGCACGTCGTCGTTCACGGTCGACAGGATACCGGAAAACAGCGTGGTCCCGGCATAGCCATAGGTCAGCGACGCCCCATAAAGCAGCAGGCCCGACGACAGGGCCCCAAGCACAAAATACTTCAGCCCGGCTTCGGTCGACCGTGCATTGTCGCGCCGCAAAGCGGTCACGACATACAAGGCAAGCGACTGCAGTTCGAGCCCCATGTACAGCGCCATCAGATCGCCCGCCGACACCATCATCATCATGCCGACCACGGCCAGCGTCACCAGCACGGGATATTCGAACCGTCCCAGATCGCGGCGGATCATGTAATCCTGGCCGATCAGCAGCACGGCAGCGGCGGACAACAGGATGGTCACCTTGGCAAAACGGGCAAAGCTGTCGTCGATGAACATGCCGCCAAAGGCGATGCGGTCCGCGCCGGTGCCAAGACCGATCCACAGGGCCAGCGCGACGAAAATCCCGGCCGTGCTCCAGGTCAGCACGCCGGTCATCTCGTCCTTGCCGGTGTAGACCGCGCCGAGCAACGCCGCCATGGCAAACACGGCAAGGATCAGTTCCGGCAGGACTGTCGCAAAGTCGGCGGATGTCATCGGCGTCGTCCCTATTCGTGCAAGGCGGCGACGGACGTGCCAAGCGGCACGTCCTCGCGGTAGTCTTCGATCAGGTTTGCCACCGACGGCCCGATGATATCGGTCACCGCTGCCGGATAGATCCCCAGAAACAGCGTCATCACCACCAGCGGGGCAAAGATCGCCCGCTCGCGCCGGTCAATATCCCTGATCGTCATCAGCGCCTCTTTCACCAGCGCGCCAAACGCCACGCGGCGATACAGCCACAGCGCATAGGCCGCCGACAGGATCACCCCGGATGTGGCCACCACGGCGACCCAGGTGTTGACCTGAAAGATGCCCATCAGCGTCAGGAATTCGCCGACGAACCCCGAGGTGCCGGGAAGGCCGACATTGGCCAAGGTGAAGAACATGAAGATCAGCGCATAGGCCGGCATCCGGCTGACCAACCCGCCATAGGCGTCGATCTCGCGGGTGTGCATCCGGTCATAGATGACCCCGACGCACAGAAACAACGCACCCGAGATGAAGCCGTGACTGATCATCTGGAAAATCGCGCCGTCGATGCCTTGCTGGTTGGCGGTGAAAATCCCCATGGTGACATAGCCCATGTGGGCAACCGACGAATAGGCGATCAACTTTTTCATGTCAGTCTGCGCCAGCGCCACCAGCGAGGTATAGACGATGGCGATGGCCGACAGCCAGAACACCAGAGGCGCCAGCAGGTCGGAAGCCACCGGGAACATCGGCAGCGAGAACCGCAGAAAGCCGTAGCCGCCCAGCTTCAGCAGAATGGCCGCCAGGACCACCGACCCGGCGGTCGGGGCCTGCACATGCGCATCGGGCAGCCAGGTATGCACCGGCCACATCGGCATCTTGACGGCAAAGCTTGCAAAGAACGCCAGCCAAAGCAGGGTCTGCAAGCCGCCGGTGACCGTGACGCCCGCGATGCGCAGATCGTCATGCGCAAAATCGGTGGTCAGCAGACTGGTCTCGCACCCGCCGATGCAGGTGGTCCCTGCAGCCTGGTACATCGCCATCATCGCGACCAGCATCAGGACCGAGCCGAGGAAGGTATACAGAAAGAACTTGAAGGACGCGTAGATCCGATCCTTGCCCCCCCAGATGCCGATGATCAGGAACATCGGGATCAGGCCCGCCTCGAAGAACAGGTAGAACAGCACGAGATCCAGCGCGCAGAACACCCCCAGCATCAGGGTTTCCAGCACCAGAAAGGCGATCATGTAGTCCTTGACCCGGGTCTCGACCGTCCAGCACGACAGGATGGTCAGCGGCATCAGGAAAGTGGTCAACATCACGAACAGAATGGAGATCCCGTCAACCCCCATGCGGTATTGCAACCCGACGATCCAGTCGGCCTGTTCGACGAATTGAAAACCGGTGTCGGCAGGGTCGAACCCGGCCAGCAACCCCAGCGACAGCACAAACGTGGCCGACGTGGCGACAAGCGCCAGCCACCGGGCGTTACGTTGCGCCGCCGCATCTTCGCCCCGCAGGAACAACGCCAGGATAAGTGCAGCCGTGCCTGGCAGAAAGGTGATCAGCGACAGCAGGTTGTCCATCTACTGCCCCCCGCCGAGCGTCACCCATGTGACCAGCACCGCGATCCCCAGCACCATGGCAAAGGCATAGTGGAACAGATAGCCCGACTGCGCCCGCCCCGCGAGGCGGGCAAAGAACGGGATGATCCCCAGTGCCACGCCATTGATCGAGCCGTCGATCACATCGCCGTCGCCCCGCTTCCACAGGAACCGGCCCAGCCACTGCGTCGGGGCCACGACGATGGCGGCATAAATCTCGTCAAAATACCATTTGTTCAGCAAGAAAAGATACAGCGGCCGTTGTTGCTCGGCGAGTTTGCCGGGCAGGTCGGGGCGACGAATGTAGAACTGATAGGCAAGCCCCAGCCCCAGCAGCATCGCGATGAACGGCGACAGCTTGACCCAGACCGGAACCTCGTGCGCGTCGTGGATGACGGTGTTGTCGGGACCGATGAACAGGCCGCCCCTTGGAGCCGCTGCGTGCGGTGCGGCTGCGGCAGTCTGATCGGCCGGGGCCCCCTCGGTTGCTGGGGGGGCCCCCTCGGTTGCTGCGGAGGTCGCCTCGGTTGCTGCGGAGGTCGCCTCGGTTGCTGCGGGGGCTGCCTCGGTTGCTGAGGGGGCCGCCTCGGTTGCTGAGGGGGCCGCCTCGGTTGCTGAGGGGGCCGCCTCGGTTGCTGAGGGGGCCGCCTCGGTTGCTGCGGGGGCTGCCGGGGAGGGTTCTGCGGTATCGGCCGCTGTGGCTTGGGCATGCGCGCCTGCTGCGGCCGCGGCGTGGGCCGCAGGCTCCATCCCGAACCAGGACCGCAGGCGGTCCTCGTCGCCGAAAAAGCTGTTGTACCAGATCATCCCCGAAAACACCGCCCCGAGCGCCAGCGCCCCCAACGGCACCAGCATGGTCAGCGGGCTTTCATGGGCATGGTCGTGCGAGTGCCGGTCGCCGCGCGGGGTGCCCCAGAACGTCATGAACATCAGTCGCCACGAATAAAAGCTGGTCATGCAGGCCGCGACCACCAGCAGCCAGAACGCGTATTGCGATCCGACATAGGCGCTCTCGATCACCGCGTCCTTGGACAAAAACCCGGCAAACCCGATGTGCGTCAGCGGGATGCCGACCCCGGTAATGGCCAGCGTGCCGATCAGCATGGCATAGAAGGTCAGCGGTATTTTGGTCCGCAACCCGCCATAATTCCGCATGTCCTGTTCGTGGTGCATTGCGTGGATCACCGATCCCGCCCCCAGAAACAGCATCGCCTTGAAGAAAGCGTGGGTGAACAGGTGGAACATCGCCACCGAATAGACCCCGCAGCCCGCCGCCACGAACATGTAGCCCAGTTGCGAACAGGTCGAATAGGCGATCACCCGCTTGATGTCGGTCTGCACCAGACCGACGGTCGCGGCAAAGAACGCGGTCGAGGCCCCCACCACCACGATCATCGTGCGGGCATCGGGGGCGTATTCATAGATCGGCGACATCCGGCATACCAGGAAAACCCCCGCCGTGACCATGGTCGCGGCATGGATCAGCGCCGACACCGGTGTCGGCCCCTCCATCGCGTCGGGCAGCCACGTGTGCAGGAACAGTTGCGCCGATTTGCCCATCGCCCCGATGAACAGCAACACGCCGATCAGGTTGGCGGCGTTCCAATCTGTCCACAGAAAGGTCACCTCGGTCGTCGCCAGCGTCGGGGCGGCAGCGAAGATATCATCGAAGCGAATGCTGTCGGTCAGGAAAAACAGCGCGAAAATCCCGAGGGCAAAGCCGAAATCGCCGACCCGGTTCACCACGAAGGCCTTGATCGCGGCGGCATTGGCACTGGGCTTCTTGTAGTAAAATCCGATCAGCAGATAGGACGCGACACCGACACCCTCCCAGCCAAAGAACATCTGGATCAGGTTGTCGGAAGTGACCAGCGCCAGCATGGTGAAGGTAAAGAACGACAGATACGCAAAGAACCGCGCGCGGTACGGCTCGTCATCGCTCCAGTTGTCGTCATGCGCCATGTAGCCAAAGGAATACAGGTGCACCAGTGCCGACACCGTGTTGACCACAACCAGCATGATCGCGGTCAGACGGTCCACCCGGATGCCCCATTCGGTGGACAGCGACCCGCTTTCGATCCAGCGCAGAAGGGTGATGTGCCGGGTTTCCTCGATCGACCCGAGGAAGATGATCCACGACAGCAAGGCAGCCAGAAACACCAGACCCGTGGCGATGATCTGGCCTGCCCGCTCGCCGATCAGGGTCCAGAAGAACCCGCAGATGATCGCCCCCAGCAAGGGGGCAAAAAGGATGATCGTTGCCATTCCGTCAGCCCTTCATCACGTTGACGTCTTCGACGTCGATCGTCCCGCGGGTGCGGAAGAACACCACAAGGATTGCAAGCCCGATGGCCGCCTCGGCCGCCGCCACGGTCAGCACGAACATGGTGAACACCTGGCCCACCAGGTCGCCCGAAAAACTGGAGAACGCGACGAGGTTGATATTGACCGCCAGCAACATCAGTTCGATCGACATCAGGATGACGATCACGTTCTTGCGGTTCAGGAAAATCCCGAAGATCCCGATCACGAACAGGGCCGCCGCCACGCTCAGGTAATGCTCCAGTCCTACCATGCTTGCACGCCCCCTTTATGGTTCGACATCGGTCCGGTCCTCGAAAGCCGTCATGCGGGCGGGCTTCAAGTCGGGAAAGTAAACGCTGCAACTGCAGGTCTCTTCAGTTTCGCGCAGCACGATGACCTTGCCATACACCGCTTTCGCCGCCTGCCGGACCGCGCCGAAGGTCACCCGGCGCGAGGACTGGACCGACGCGCGGAGGAACTCGGTTGCAGCAAGACTGCCGTTGACGGTATCCACCTCGACCTGCGGGATCGCCAGAAAATCCCCGGTGCTGCAGGACGTCACCCGAACGCCGTGAAATTCGTTCAGGGCGGGCACCGGTCCGGGGCGGCTGACATACACATTGTCCTGCAGGTCGATGGAATTGCCGTACCGCTCGACCGTCACGCCGGACTCGGCGGCGTCACCGCCCAGAACCTGAATGTCGCCGATTTGCATGCCGGCTTCGGCTACCCCGTCGCAGGGCGGCAGCGGCGCCAGGGCCATGGCCTGAGACCCGACGAGGGCGAACAGCGTGGCTGCGCGCAGTCTCACAACCCCTGCCCCGGCTTGACATCGACCAGTTCCATCGCCTTGGCCGGGTCGCGCCACATCTGTTGCAGCACGTCCTGCCGCTTGATACCCGGACGGTGACGCAGCGTCAGAACGATGGCCCCGATCATCGCAACCAGCAAGATCAGCCCCGCTGCCTGAAACAGGTAAAGGTACTTGTCATACAGCAAAAGGCCGATGGCACGGGTGTTTTCGACCTGTGCGGCATCGGGGGCGATCGCGGCGCGCAATGCCATCTTGCCCTCCGCCTCGACCCAGGCCCCGATGCCAAGGCCCAACTGCATCAGGATCACCACCCCGATCAACAGCGCCAGCGGCATGTATTTCGCGATCTCGCCCTTCAACTCGGCAAAGTCGATGTCCAGCATCATCACCACGAACAGGAACAGCACCGCGACCGCGCCGACATAGACGATGATCAGCAGCATCGCCACGAATTCGGCCCCCAGCAGCACGAACAGACCGGCCGCAGACAGGAACGCAAGGATCAGCCACAGCACGGAATGCACCGGGTTGCGGCTGACCGTCATCAACAGACCGGACGCCACGGTGACCGTGGCAAAGGCGTAAAACGCGGCATCGGCGACGGTCATGCCTTCGGCTCCTCTTCGGCGAACACGGCCTGGGCGATTTCCAGCGATTTCTGCATGGCGGGCAGCCCGCCGAACATGCTCATCTGCCAGATGACTTCGGCGATCTCGCGCTTGGTGGCCCCGGCAGACAGCGCGTTGCGCACGGTCAGCCTGATCTGCGGTTCCGCCTGCGCGCCCAGAACGGTCAGGGCGGCGATGGTGACCAGCAGACGGGTCTTGGCGTCGAGCCCCTCGTGGTTGAAGGTCTTGCCGAACCACATCTCAAGCATGTCCTTCGACATCGTGGGGAACAGCTTTTCGAAACCGCTCACCGGCATGTTCTCCATCGCGGGCTTGAACGCGCGGGCCATGTCCTGGCCCTGCTCGATCATCTGCTGGAAGAGTCTGGCGTAGGCGTCGGTCATCTGTAGGGTGCGTCCAGTTCAAGATTGCGGGCGATTTCGGATTCCCAGCGGTCGCCGTTCGCCAGCAACTTGTCCTTGTTGTAGAACAACTCCTCGCGGGTTTCGGTAGAGAACTCGAAGTTCGGGCCTTCGACAATGGCATCGACCGGGCAGGCTTCCTCGCAGAATCCGCAATAGATGCATTTGGTCATGTCGATGTCGTAGCGCGTGGTCCGCCTGCTGCCGTCCTCGCGCGGTTCGGCGTCGATCGTGATGGCCTGCGCCGGGCAGATCGCCTCGCACAGCTTGCACGCGATGCAGCGTTCCTCGCCGTTGGGATAGCGGCGCAAGGCGTGCTCGCCGCGGAACCGGGGGCTGAGCGGGCCCTTTTCGTGCGGATAGTTCAGCGTGACCTTGGGGGCGAAGAAGTATTTCAGCCCCAGCCCGAACCCCTTGATGAAGTCGAACATCAGGAAATACTTGGTCGCGCGGGTCCAGTCGATTTGGGTCATGGCTCAGGCCCCCAGTTTGGTTTCAAGGTTTTCGACGCGCTGGTCGATGGGCCGGATGTAGCCACCCAGACCGAACAAGACGCCCTCGACCGACCGCAACTGCGTGCCGAAGTCATCGACCTTTTCGTCTGTTGCGTCGATCTTCGCCTGCATTTGCGCCAAGGTTTTGCGGATCAACCGCAACCGCTCCAGCACCAGATTGTCCACGTTCTCGACCATCTCAGCCCCCCACGGCCCAACGCGCCCAGAATCCGCCGAACACTTCGAACTTGGCCAGGAACGCGACGATCACCACCCAACCCAGCGACATCGGCAGGAACACCTTCCAGCCGATCCGCATCAACTGGTCATAGCGATAGCGCGGCACGATGGCCTTCACCATGGCGAACATGAAGAAGAAGAATGCCATCTTGGCCACCATCCACAGCGCGCCGTCTGGCAGGCCGGGGATCGGCGACAGCCAGCCGCCGAAGAACAGCAGGCTCATCAGCGCGCACATCAGGAAGATCGCGATGTATTCGCCCGCCATGAACAACAGATAAGGGGTGGAGGAATATTCGACCATGAACCCCGCCACAAGTTCCGACTCTGCCTCCGGCAGGTCGAACGGCGGGCGGTTGGTTTCGGCCAGCGCCGAGATGAAGAACAGCACCACCATCGGCAGGTGCGGCAGCCAGTACCAGTTGAACAGGCCGAAATCTCCGTCCTGCGCCGCCACGATCGCCCCGAAGTTCATCGACCCCGTCGAGATGATGATGCCGATGATGATCAGCCCCAGCGACACCTCGTAGGAAATCATCTGCGCCGCAGACCGCAACGATCCGAGGAACGGATACTTCGAGTTCGACGCCCACCCCCCCATGATGACCCCGTAAACCTCCAGCGACGAGATCGCGAAGACGAACAGGATCGCCACGTTGATGTCCGACAGCACCCAGCCATCGGCAAACGGGATCACCGCCCAAGCGAGCACGGCCAGCACGAACGACAGCATCGGTGCCAGGAAAAACACCGGTCGGTCGGCCCCGGCGGGCACCACAATTTCCTTGACCACATACTTCAGCGCGTCGGCCACCGTCTGCAACAGCCCGAACGCCCCAACCACGTTCGGCCCGCGCCGCATCTGCACGGCGGCCCAGACCTTGCGGTCGCCGTAGACCAGAAACAGCAGGCTGATCATCACAAAGCCGATGACCAGCAGACATTGCGCCGCGATCAGCACCGCCGTCCCCAACCCCGTCGCCAAGAAATCCGCCATCGCCTGTCGCCCCTCACACCGTCGGAATGCCCTGTGCGCCGCAGTCGCGCACAGTCACCTCGGCGTCGATTGTCTGCAACCCGTCGGGCAAAGTCGCCGAGATGGTGTAAACCGCATCGCCGCGCGAAACTCCACCCGATTGTGCGACGTTCGTGCGGACATGGCGCGCAAAACCGAAGCCGCGGATCAGCGCGTACTGCGCTGCGGCACAGCGGGCATAGGCATCGACGTCCGAAGGCGCGCGAGCCCCGGACATCGCCACCCGGAAATTGACGAGGTCGCCGTCCAGCAGAATCGTCTCGATGCCTTTGTAGACCGGCTTGAAATCGCGCGGCTGGGTGGTCTGATCGGCGCGCTGCTCGCCGCAGGCCGACAGATTGGCCGGGGCAAGGATCAGCGCCACGAAAAGCAGACCACCGCGCATCTATTCCGCCGCCAGCGGTGGCCGGGCGCGGGCAGCCGCCAGCGCCGAGACCTGCGCCAGCACCACCGAAGCCCGCGCGATCGGGTTGGTCAGGTAATGTTCGCTGATCGCGTTGCGGAACGCAGCCTGCCCGGGTGCGACAGCCTCCAGCGTCGGTCCGCTGTTGACCGGCACCACGTCGATCCGGCCCAGATGGGGATGCTGCGCGATCAGCGCGGCGCGCAGCGCGGCCAGACTGTCCCACGGCAAGGTGTGCCCCAGTTCGGCCGACAGGGCGCGCAGAACCGCCCAGTTTTCCTTGGCCTCGCCCGGCGCGAAACTGGCACGCTGCGCCAGTTGCGGGCGGCCCTCGGTATTGACGAACAGCCCGCTTTCCTCGGTGTAGGCCGCAGCCGGAAGAATGATGTCGGCGCGCGCCGCCCCGCGGTCGCCATGGCTGCCCTGATAGATCACCAGCGGGCCGCCATTTTCAACGCGGCCCGCGATCTCCACCTCGTCTGCCCCGAGGTTGAAGATCACCTCGGCCCCCAGGGTCGCTGCCGCCAGCCCGCCCTCGGTCACCGCCCCCACATCCATCGCCCCGACCCGCGATGCCGCGGTATGCAGGATCAGCAGTTTCGAGTTGGAGGCCTCGGCCAGTTTCATGGCATACGCCAGAACTGCCGCCCCGTCGGCCTCGGAAATGGCACCCTGCCCCACGATCACCAGGGTCGGCTTGGCGCGGGTCTCATTGGAAATCTCCTGGCCCGCCAGCGCCACCAGGGCGGCCCGGTCGGTGCCGACATGGGCGTAGTCATAAGTCAGGTCTGCCGCCTCGCCGATCAGCCCGATGACGGCACCGTTCAGCCAGGCCTTGCGGATGCGGGCATTCAGCACGGGGGACTCGACACGCGGATTGGTGCCGATCAACTGGATCATCCGGGCGCTGTCGATCTCGTCGATCCGCGCCGTCCCGACATAGCCCGCCCGATTGCCGATCGGCAGATGCGCGCCATCGGTGCGGCATTCGATGTGCCCGCCCAAGGCATGAACCAGCATCCTGAGGCTGAAGATCGCCTCGACCGGGGCCAGATCGCCGACCAGGGCTGCAACCTTGCGCCCCCGCATCGCCGCTGCCGCCGCTGTCAGAGCCTCGCCCCAGCCCGCCTTGCGCAACCGGCCGTTCTCGCGGATGTAAGGGGTATCAAGCCGTTGACGGCGCAGGCCATCCCAGACGAACCGGGTCTTGTCGCCGATCCATTCCTCGTTCACTCCGTCATGATTGCGCGGCAGGATGCGCATGACTTCGCGCCCCTTGGTGTCGATCCGGATGCTGGACCCGAGGGCATCCATCACGTCGATCGACTCGGTCTTGGTCAGCTCCCACGGCCGGGCGGTGAACGCATAGGGTTTCGAGGTCAGCGCACCCACCGGACACAGGTCGATGATGTTGCCCTGCAAGTTGCTGTCGAGCATCGAATTGAGATAGCTGGTGATCTCGGCATCTTCGCCGCGCCCGGTCTGGCCCATCTGAGTGTTGCCCGCCACTTCGGTGGCAAAGCGGACGCAGCGGGTGCACGAGATGCAGCGGGTCATCTGGGTGGCCACCAGCGGGCCGAGGTTCAGATCGTCGGACGCGCGTTTGGGCTCGCGGTAACGGCTGAAATCGACGCCGAACGCCATCGCCTGATCCTGCAGATCGCACTCGCCGCCCTGATCGCAGATCGGGCAGTCGAGCGGGTGGTTGATCAGCAGGAACTCCATCACCCCTTCGCGTGCCTTTTTCACCATGGGCGAGCGGGTCTTGACCACCGGCGCCTCGCCATTCGGGCCGGGGCGCAGGTCGCGCACCTGCATGGCACAGCTTGCGACGGGCTTGGGCGGGCCGCCCTGCACCTCGACCAGACACATCCGGCAGTTGCCTGCGATGCTCAGCCGTTCGTGATAGCAAAAGCGCGGGATTTCGACGCCGGCCACTTCGGCGGCCTGAATGATCGTCATCGCGCCGTCAACCTCGACCTCGATCCCGTCGATGCTGATCTTCCGCAGATTAGACATGGCGGGTGGCCTTCCTGCGAAGCACCGCGCGCCACCCGCGAAGCATGGCCAACAACGCGCGATCCGTCGGCGACGCCTGCGGACTTGCAGCCGGCGGTTTCGCAGCCTGCGGTTTCGGTGCCGCGTCAAACGACACCGCCCTCATCCGCGCCTCGATCTCGCGGACCTGGTATTTGGGATCAAGGCCACCATGGCACATCGCTGTCACTCCGCCGCCTGTGCGCAGCCGTGGCTTTTCCACAACCGCGCGTCTTTCAGATACGCCCAGCCAAAGGCCCTGTCGCTGTCGCCGTTTTCCCGCAGGTCGTCAAGCCGCGCCAGAGCCGCAGCCAAGGTGGGTCTATGCCCGGCAGGTATCCACCACATGACGAAATGCATCTTGCCCAGCACCTCGAACCACTCTTTTCGCCGCTCGTAGAACGTGCGGTGCACCGTGTTCCAGACAAACTTTTCGAGCGGTGCGACACCTTCCCACACGGTCAGGTTCGACACATGCTGCGGGTCGCCTGCGATCGCTGTGCCGGTGTTGCCGGTGCCTGGTTCGCCCGAGCCTTCCAGCATCCAGACAAACCCCGGCATCCGTTTGCCCAGACCGTTCACCCGGTCAAGGGCTGCCATGAACTCGGCCACGCGCGGGTCGTCCGTGGGTGCCAGCAGGCGGCCCACGTTCAACTCGGCCAGATGAAGCCCGGGCGGCTGGATCATATCTCAGACCTCAGCAGTTCGCCGATCAGCGAGCCCTTTGAAATCTCGTCGCGCCCGACCTTGCAATAGCTTTCGACATCGCCCGGCGTTGCCCCTGCCGCCGCCAGATATGCGGCTGCCTGCGCCTTCATCCGGTTCTTTTCGGCCGGGTTGTTCTGAAAAGCCTCGAAATCGGCGTCGGCATAGCCCTTGTTGCGGGCATAGGCCTCCAGCGCGCGCAGCTTGGAATAGACGACCACCATCCGCGCCGAGATCGTCGGACAGGTGTTGCGGATCGTGTCGCCGACCCGGGCCGCCAGCAGGGTGGCATTGATATGCGGCTCCTGCTGGATCGGCTCCAGCGCAAAGCCGGGCGAGGCGAGCAGACACAAGCACAGAATCAGACGTTTCATCGCGGGTTCCTCAGATGCAGCGCACCGCAGAATGCGCCCGAAGCCCCTGATATGCCATGACAACCCCGTGATACGGGCCAGCCTTGGCCGATCGGCGCCGACCCGGTCATCCGCAAGCCCCCCTGAACACCCAAACCCCGCCGGCAAACTCTCCGTACGCTTGCGGGCTGACCCGACCGCTCCGGCTGGCACAGAACAGGTCTGCCACGTCCTTGGCGACTTTCCCTTCGGCGTCGTCCATCGGTGTGTCGCGGCTGACCGTCAGCACCGGACCAGGTTGCAAATCGGCGAGATAGGGTTGCCCGGACACCACCACCTCGACCGGGCCGGTTTCGGCCAGCGACAACTGCCGGGGCCCCGGATTGGCACAGCCGGCCAGAACACCCGCCAGTGCGACCATCCGGCCCCTCACTCCGCCGCCATCGCGCCCGTGCGCCCGGTTTTCCTCGCCGTGATGCGGTCCTCGATTTCCTCACGGAATGCCCGCACCAACCCCTGAATGGGCCACGCCGCTGCATCGCCCAGGGCACAGATCGTGTGGCCCTCGACCTGTTTGGTCACGCTGATCAGCATGTCGATTTCCTCGACTTCCGCCTCGCCGCGCACCAGACGGTCCATCACCCGCATCATCCAGCCGGTGCCCTCGCGGCACGGCGTGCACTGGCCGCAGCTTTCGTGCTTGTAGAACTTCGACAGCCGCCAGATCGCCTTGATCACATCGGTGGACTGGTCCATCACGATTACCGCCGCCGTGCCCAGACCCGAGCGCTGTTCGCGCAGCCAGTCGAAATCCATGATCGCGTCGTCGCATTGCGTCTGCGTCAGCAGCGGCACCGATGACCCGCCCGGGATCACCGCCTTGATGTTCCTCCAGCCGCCCCGCACCCCGCCGCAATGCCGGTCCAGCAATTCACGCAGCGGGATCGACATGGCCTCTTCGACCACACAGGGGTTCATCACATGACCCGAGATCCCGAACAGCTTGGTGCCCGCGTTGTTGGGCCGCCCGAAGCCTGCGAACCACTCGGCACCCCGACGCAGAATGGTCGGAACGACCGCGATGGATTCGACATTGTTCACCGTGGTCGGGCAGCCATACAGCCCCGAGCCCGCCGGAAACGGCGGCTTCATCCGGGGCATGCCCTTCTTGCCCTCAAGGCTTTCCAGCAGGGCGGTTTCCTCGCCGCAGATATAGGCCCCGGCGCCGTGATGCAGATAGCAGTCGAGATCCCAGCCCGATCCGGCGGCATTCCGGCCCAGGAGCCCTGCGTCGTAACATTCGTCCAGCGCCTGCTGCAACGCCTCGCGCTCGCGGATGTATTCGCCGCGGATGTAGATGTAACAGGCATGCGCCCCCATCGCGAAGGCCGCGATCAGGCAGCCTTCGATCAGGGTGTGGGGGTCGTGCCGCATGATTTCGCGGTCCTTGCAGGTGCCGGGTTCGGATTCGTCGGCGTTGACCACCAGATAGCTGGGCCGCCCGTCGCTGGCCTTGGGCATGAATGACCATTTCAGTCCGGTGGGAAAGCCTGCCCCGCCCCGGCCGCGCAGCCCCGATGCCTTGACGATCTCGACGATCCTGTCGCGGCCAAGCGCCAGGATGCCTGCGGTGCCGTCCCAGTGTCCGCGCGTCCGGGCCCCGGCCAGCGTGCGGTCGTGCATGCCGTACAGATTGGTAAAGATGCGGTCCTGATCCTTGAGCATGTTCGCCCCTTTCTAACGCTGGCGTTGCCGCCAGATCCGATATGTCACCACGAGCGCCCAGACGAACCCGGCGAGCGCCGCAAGGTCGGCCAGCAGAGCATAGCGCGCAGGCCACCCCATCCGGGCACCCAAGACCTGCAGGCCGAGCCACAGCCCCATCGTCGCGGCCAGAACCACTGCCACCAGCCGGGTCTGCCGTGCCGAATCCTGCGGGTCGCGAGACATCTGCCGCGCCCTAATAGTCGTTTGACTGGGCACGGACCAGGAACGCCTCGACCCCCACTTCGCCGATCCGCCGGGCCTGCCGCACCCATTTGTCCCGGGTCACGCGGCCCCGGAAGCCCTTGAGGTTGCCGTCCATCCACGCCGTCTCTGCCGCACCCCACGCTGCGATCTGATCGAAATGGTAGATGCCCATCTCGTGGCACAGCCTTTCCAGCACCGGACCGATGCCTTCGATGGCCTGCAACCTGTCGGCACCGCCGCCGCGGGGGGCGTCGAGACCCACGGGCCGCACCCCGTCCATCGACCTTGCGTCCATCACCGGGGCTGACGCCTCGATCTGAATCCGCGGTTCCGAGTCGGTCATCGGCGGGACGGGAGTTTCGGTTGGAACCTGCATCTCCGATGCGACCGCCAACGGGGCCGGCGCCTCGGTCCGGTCCAGCGACCCCGGGGTGGCCAACGGCGACGACAGGGGTTCGGTCGGCACCTGCGGCTCGCTGGCCGGGGTCTCAACCTGCTGCACCGGCGGCGCAATCGGCGGTTCTGCGGGCGGCATACGGTCGTCTGCAACCGGGGCCGCCGGGGCCGCCGGGGCGCCCTGCAGGGCGGCAACCGTCGGCGGAGCGGCGGGCGGAGGGCGCTTCAGCGCAGCCGCGCCGGGCGGGTCGATCGTCACGAAACCGGACGTTTGCGCTTTTTCGACCGACACCGCAGGCCCGACGGGGACCGCCGCAGGCCCGCCCGTCCGATGCCCCGTCGCTTGGCCAGCGGCTGCACTTCCTCCCGCGCCCGATCCCGACCCCGCGGGATTTCCCCAGAACAGGCCAAGAATCACGCCGAACACCAGAAACACAAAGACCCCGATCAAAAGCGCGGCCCCGATCCCGAGGTCGCCGACCACCCTCGCCATCACCGCAGCAAAAGCTCCCGCTGCGGCCGCGACCAGCCACCCTTCGGGCCAACCTTTCGAGCTGTCTTGCATCTTCATCGCCAGTCACTCCCCATTCCGCCCGGGGCCCGGGCCGCCGTGGCCTGATCGCCGTCGCTATCCGCCCATCCACGGCGTCGTCAACGGCACCTCGCTGCCGTCGATGCGCCCTATGGTATCGTGCTGGTCCAGTGCCCGCTGCACACTGGCATTGTGCGGTTGCCGCCCGCTGTCATGGTCCTTCAGGCTGGTCAGCCCCGACAACGGCTCCGCCGCATAGCGCCCGTTCTGCGGGCCCGGCACCGGCACCTCGCCCTGCGCAAACCGTCCGATCAGGTCGCGCAGTTTGCCGGGTGTCAGGTCCTCGTAGTAATCCTTGCCGATCAGGGCCATCGGGGCGTTGGCGCAGGCCCCCAGACATTCGACTTCTTCCCAACTGAATCGGCCATCCGCCGACCGGAGATGGGGCTGCGGGCCGATCATCTGCTTGCAGACCGCGACCAGATCCTCGGCGCCGCAGATCATGCAGGACGTGGTGCCGCAAACCTGGATATGTGCAATGGAACCAACCGGCTGCAACTGGAACATGAAGTAGAACGTCGCCACCTCCAGCGCCCGGATGTAGGCCAGCCCCAGCATGTCGGCGACATGCTCGATGGCCGGACGGGTCAACCACCCCTCCTGCTCCTGCGCGCGCCACAGGATCGGGATGATTGCGCTGGCCTGTCGGCCCTGGGGGTATTTCGAGACCTGGCCCTTTGCCCAGGCGAGGTTCGCAGGGGTGAAGGCGAAAGAGGCAGGCTGGTCTTTGTGCAGGCGGCGGAGCATCAGAAGCCTTTCTCGTAAACGACACTCAGCAGCGTCACGCCAAGCGCCACCACCGACAGAACGCCTGAAAGCGTATGCTTCGCGTGGGCCAGCCCGGCCCGGGCATAGATCCAGCCATCGGCCAACCCCATGAAGGCGCAGACGCCAAAGAACGCCGCAAACAGAACCGGGTCGCCATAGACAAGCACCACTACGGCCAGCATCGCAAACGCGGTGTAACGGTCGGCCATCACGCGCGGCAGCATCTCGGTCTTGTGGGCGGTCAGCGCAAGGCCGCGGGCCGGGTCGATCCAGAAGGCCGTCGCCATGACGGCAAGCAGAACCAGAGTGATCACACCGCATACCCACGGCAACAACGACAGGATCATCCCCTGCCCTCCGTCAATCGCGCCTTCAGGGCGGTGTCATCCAGGAGCGGGGTCACCGATCCACCTCCCCGAAAACAATGTCCATCGTCCCGATTATCGCTGAAACATCCGCCAACTGGTGCCCCTTGCAGATATGGTCCATCGCCTGCAGATGCAAAAACCCCGGTGCGCGCAGTTTGACGCGGTAGGGTTTGTTGGTGCCGTCTGCCACCAGATAGACGCCGAATTCGCCCTTCGGGGCCTCGACGGCCACGTAAACCTCGCCTGCGGGGACGTGGAAGCCCTCGGTGTAGAGCTTGAAGTGATGGATCAGCGCCTCCATCGACGTCTTCATGTCGGCGCGCGACGGCGGGGTGATCTTGCCACGCGACAGCACCGGCCCCGGTTCCGCGCGCAGTTTGGTCAGGCATTGGCGCATGATCTTCAGCGACTCTTCCATCTCGGCCATCCGGCACAGATAGCGGTCATAGCAGTCGCCATTCTTGCCGACCGGGATCTGGAACTCCATCTCGGAGTAACACTCATAGGGCTGGCTGCGGCGCAAATCCCACGCCAGACCGGACCCGCGCACCATAACGCCCGAAAAGCCCCAGTCCTGAATCTCTTTCTCGGTCACGACGCCGATATCGGCATTGCGCTGCTTGAAAATTCGGTTTTCGGTCAGCAGGGTGTGCAGATCGCCAAGGATCTTCGGAAACGTATAGGTCCAAGCCTCGATGTCGTCGATCAAGGAGGGCGTCAGGTCCTGATGCACGCCGCCGGGGCGAAAATAGGCGCTGTGCAGACGGGCGCCACTGGCGCGTTCATAAAACACCATCAGCTTTTCACGCTCTTCAAACCCCCACAGCGGCGGGGTCAGCGCACCGACGTCCATCGCTTGGGTCGTGACGTTCAGCAGATGACTGAGGATCCGGCCTATTTCGCAATACAAAACCCGGATCAGACTGGCCCGACGTGGCACCGGCGTGCCGGTCAGCCGTTCGATCGCCAGACACCAGGCATGCTCCTGGTTCATCGGCGCCACATAATCCAGCCGGTCGAAATACGGCAGGTTTTGCAGGTAAGTCCGAGATTCCATAAGTTTTTCTGTGCCGCGGTGCAACAGCCCGATATGGGGATCGCACCGTTCGACAATCTCGCCGTCCAGTTCCAGAACCAGACGCAAGACGCCATGCGCCGCAGGGTGTTGCGGGCCGAAGTTGATGTTGAAGTTACGAATTTTCTGCTCGCCCGTCAGCGCGTCGTCGAACTTGCTGTCCATCAAGCCGCTCTCCCGATCATGTTGGCCGACCAAGCCTCGGGCAGGGTCGGGAACGCTGCAGCCACATGGTCATACTGCGCGCGCAAGGCAATGCGCGCCCGCGCCCGCAACGTGGCCGGAAGCGGCAGGGCAACCCCTTCGAACACCCTCTGATCCAGCGCCGCCGGACCCGGCCCGATGTCCAGATAGTTCCAGAGCCGCGCCACGCCATCGGGCGTCATCAGGTGTTCGGTGAACATCGCGAGCAGACGGTCGGGGGCCACGACGGCGTGCAGGCGGTCAAGGCAGGCCCGGTAGTCGCCCCGCCCGCCGCAGTACAGATCATCGCCCGCCAACGCCCGGTCCATCCGCGCCACGGCGAGCGCTGCGATGTCCTGCCCGGGCTTCACCTCACGCGCAGCCAGCATCCGCATGTGGCTCCACAACCGCGCCACGGGGTCGCGCATCAGGTACACGATCCGCACATCGGCGGCGATCCCGGTCAGCCGCTGCAAGCCGGCCTCAGGCAGCAGGGCATAGGACGGCGTGACGTCGGCGACCACGCGGCGGTCACCCAGACCGTCGGTCAGATAGCTGCGATAGGCCTCATGATCATCAGGGCCACGCGCGAACACCGCGTTCCACGCCTGCATGTCGGCCATCCTGCGGCGGACATGCGCCGCCTGCGCCGCACTCACTCCGGCCAGCCGACCGGTCAGCCGCGCAATTTCCGCCGCGTTGGTACGCACCTGCAGGCGGCCCAGACCGGACTCGGGGGGGTCAAACCAATGCAACTCCTTGACGGTGCGCAGATGGCAGTCCGGGTGCCCCGCCAGATGGTCGTAAAGCCACGAGGTGCCGGCCTTGGTGGCCCCCACGCAGATCAGAAAAATGGGCCCGCCGGTCATCGGTCAGGCCTTTTTCTCGTCGCCGGGCAGAATATGGGCAGCACCCTCCCACGGCGACATGAAATCGAACTGCCGGTATTCCTGCACCAGACTTACCGGTTCGTAGACCACCCGTTTCTGTACCTCGTCATAGCGCACTTCGGTGTAACCGGTGGTCGGGAAATCCTTGCGCAAGGGATGCCCGCGAAAGCCGTAATCGGTCAGAATCCGCCGCAGGTCGGGGTGGCCCGAAAACAGGATGCCGAACATGTCGAACACCTCGCGCTCGAACCAGTTGGCCGAAGGATGCAGCAGGTGGATCGAGGGCACCATCGCGTCTTCGTCGGCGGCGAGTTTCACCCGGATGCGCTGGTTCTGGTACATCGACAGAAAGTGGTAGACGACGTCGAACCGGGCGCTGCGTTCGGGATGGTCGATGGCGGTGATGTCGATCAGCGAGGTGAACCGGCAGGACCGGTCCTCCTTCAGGAACTCGATCAAATTCTCGAGGTGTTCGGGCTGGACGTGGACGCACAACTCGCCGCCGGCGACCGTGGTGGCAATCACCGCGTCGGGGCGCTTGGCGCCCAGCAGGGCGGCCAGTTCGGTCAGGGCTTCGGACATGATCCCCTACCTGACCAGCGTGCCGGTGCGCCGGATCTTGCGCTGCAACTGCAAGATGCCATACAGCAGCGCCTCGGCGGTCGGCGGGCAGCCGGGCACATAGATATCGACCGGCACGATCCGGTCGCAGCCGCGCACCACCGAATAGCTGTAGTGGTAATAGCCGCCGCCGTTGGCACAGGACCCCATCGAGATTACATAGCGCGGTTCGGGCATCTGGTCATAGACCTTGCGCAGGGCCGGGGCCATCTTGTTGGTCAGCGTGCCGGCCACGATCATCAGGTCGGACTGGCGCGGAGAGGCGCGGGGTGCCGTGCCGAACCGCTCCAGATCATAGCGCGGCATCGAGGTGTGCATCATCTCGACCGCGCAGCAGGCGAGGCCGAAGGTCATCCAGTGCAGACTGCCGATGCGGGCCCAATTGATGATATCCTCGGTCGAGGTCAGCAGAAACCCCTTGTCGGCAAGATCCGCATTCAGCGCCCGGGCCGACGCGTCCAGATCGACGCCCGCGCTGTTCGCCCCAGCCATCACGCCCATTCCAGTGCCCCCTTCTTCCATTCGTAGGCAAACCCGATCGTCAGCACCGCCAGAAACACCATCATCGACCAGAAGGCCGCCATGCTGATCTCGCCGAACGCCACCGCCCAGGGAAACAGGAACGCCACTTCGAGGTCAAAGATGATGAACAGGATCGACACGAGGTAGAACCGCACGTCGAATTTCATCCGGGCATCGTCAAACGCGTTGAAGCCGCACTCGTAGGCCGACACCTTTTCCGGGTCGGGGTTGCGCACGGCCAGCACCACCGCCGCCAGGATCAGAACAAGACCCAGACCGATGGCCAGCACCAGAAGGATGATCACAGGCAGGTATTCCCGGAGGATCGACTGGTCCACGAGGTGCTCCTTCGGCCGGCAAGCGGCGCGCAGTATCCGTGAGGGCGTCACGGGCTTTCTGCCGCACGGTCTACTCTGCCCCCCGGTCGCGGTCAACCAAAGGTCGTGTGAAGCATGGGCGGCTGACCATGGGTTTTCTGCACCTGCGGCAATTTGAAACCCCGCCGTTGTCGGGTGCCGGTCCGGCACGCAGCGGCCGCAGCGCCTTACCCGGCCAGCCGGGCGCACCAGTCGATCCGCGCGGCACCGGCATAGGCCACTGCCAGCCCCTCGTCGATCAAGATCGCCCCCACGTCCCGCCCCAGCACCTGCATCGCCACCAGACGGCGGCCGTACCGGTCCCGGCCCCGGGCATCCAGCAGAAGCCCCCGGTCGGTGGCCTGCCCGCGCGCCACCAGATCGCCGAGCCGCAGCTTGGCCCGCAGCCCCAGAGCCGCCTCTGCGGGGCAGCCGAAATCAGTGGTCTCCGCCGTATCGAACCCGACCAGCCGGGCAGTTTGCGTCACGTCACCGCACAGCAACTCGACCGTGTCGCCGTCATAGACGAATCCCACCCGGCAACCGGCCTCGGTCAGGCCGTGGTGCGGCGCAATGCGTTCGGCAGCGGCATGAAGCGCCAGCAGTGTCAGACAGATATAGGTCAGCAACGCCGGCGTCATCCCCCGGGAATGGGACAACGCCTTCAGTCCGCGACGGGCAGGGCCACGGGCGCGTCGGCGTCCTGTTGCTGCACCGCCAGCGCTTCGGCGCGCAGGATGCGGGCGATCTGCGCGCAGTCGTCGGGGGTGAACGTCAGGGGCAGCCGCAGGTCGATCAGCCCGGCCAGAATGCGGTCGGTCTGCGGCAGGGGTTGCGGGTCGGCATAGCGCCAGTGGTCATAGCGGCTGGTAAAGGCGACGGGCGTATCTGCGCCGAACCATTTCAACTCGACCCCGCGAGCGGCAGAGCGGGCGACGAAGGCCGTCACCCGGGTGGCAGGCCAGTCAGGCAGCAGGAACTGGAACGACGAGCCGACGAAGCGTTCCGCCTCGGGGCGCGGCACCAGATGCAGGCCGGGCGTCGCCATCAGACCGGCCTCCAGCGCGCGATACAACGCCGCCCACCGTGCCACCCGGTCGCCCAGCAGGCGCAATTGCGGCCGCAGGATCGCGGCGCGCAGGTTGTCCATCCGGCCCGAGACGTTGGGGATGTCCAGCCGGATCGCGTCGAACGCCTCGGGCGGCGGGGCGGCGCTGTGGCGGGCATAGAGCATGTACGACCCCGACAGCAGGACAGCCCGGGCCATCAGGTCTGCATCGTCCGAGATCAGGAACCCGCCTTCGCCTGCGTTCACGTGCTTGTAGGTCTGCATCGAGTAGCAGCCGATCCGCCCGTGCCGCCCCGAAGGCACCCCGCGCCACTCGGCCCCCATGGTATGCGCGCAATCCTCGATCACGATCAGGCCGAGACCGGCGCACAGGTCCATCAGCCCATCCATGTCGCACAGATGCCCGCGCATGTGGCTCAGCAGCAGAACCCGCGCGCCCGAGGCCCGTGCCTTGACCGAAAGATCGGCGAAATCCAGGGTCAGGTCGCGGGTCATCTCGACGAACACCGGCCTTGCCCCCACCGAGGCAATCGCCCCCGGCACCGGCGCCAGCGTAAAGGCGTTCGACAGCACGGCGTCGCCGGCACGGACCCCGATCGCCCGCAAGGCGCACCCCATGGCATACCCCCCTGACGCCACGGCGAGGCAATAGCGCGCGCCGGTCAGGGCGGCAAATTCCTCTTCCAGGAGGGCGGTTTCGGCGATCTCGCCGGGAGCAGTGTTGTAGCGATGCAGCCTGCCATGCCGCAGCACGGCAATGGCCGCCTCGATGCCCGCGTCGGGGATCGGTTCCTGCTGGGTAAAGTTGCCGGTGAAGCGTTCCATGCGCCTCTAGATGGCGCGGCGGGTGGGCAAGGTCAATCCCGCCCGGCGACGGTCAGCCGCTCTGCCAGTTCCGGCAATGCATCATAATGATGCAGCAAGGCCTCGGGGGCAAAGCGGGCGACCGAACCGCCTTCCGGGCCAAAGGTGACCAGCGCCACCGGCACGCCGGCCGCTGTGGCGGTGGCGCGGTCGGTCTCGGTATCGCCGACCAGCATCGAGCGCGCGACCACCCCCCCGGCGCGGATCACGGCGGCGACATAGGGGGCGGCGTCAGGCTTGCGGGTGGCCAGACTGTCGGCCCCGATCAGGCTGCCGAACAGGTCGCGCACCCCCAGCCGCCGCATCAGGGTTTCGGCCAGCGCTGCGGGTTTGTTGGTGCAGATCGCCGTGACAAATCCGGTGCGCAGCAAGGCCTCGACCGCCGCCACCACACCGGGATAAAGCCGGGTATGGGTGTCGAGGTCACCGGCATAGGCCGCGATCAGCCGGGCATACCAGGCCGTCACCTCGGCCTCGGTCAATTCCCGCCCCAGACGCCGGTATCCCAGCGTCAGCATCGCCCGCCCGCCACGCATCGCGGTGCCCGCATCGGCAGGCCCCAACAGATCGCCATGCCCGTCTTCCCGAAAACAGGCGTTGGCCGCCGCCAGCAGATCGCCCGAGGTATCGGCCAGCGTGCCATCCAGATCGAAAACCACTGTGCGCATGTTCTGTAACCTTGCGTGAGATCCCCGCCCCTTGCGGCGCGATCCAATCTGGGTAAAACGGGCGCAACGCGAAGGAAAGGGCCCGCATGCCGGTTTCAATGATCATTCTGGCGGCAGGCATCGGCAGCCGGATGAACTCGGACCTGCCCAAGGTGCTGCATCAGGTCGGCGCGGCACCGCTGTTGCATCATGCCATGGCGGCGGGGCGAGCGCTCGATCCGGCGCGGATCGTGGTCGTTGCGGGCTTTCAGGCGGGGCTTGTCGGCAAATCGGCCCTCGCCTTCGAGCCTGCCGCCGAGATCGTGGTGCAGGACCCGCAACTCGGCACCGCGCACGCCGTAGCGCAGGCCGCCCCGCTATTGGCCGGGGTCGATGGTAACGCCATCGTGATCTTCGGCGACACGCCGTTCATCCGGGGCGAAACGCTGGAGGCGATGCAGGCGGCGCGCGGCCGGCACAGCGTGGTGGTTCTGGGCTTTCGGCCGATCGACCCCGCCCGCTATGGCCGACTGATCATGAATGGCGATCAGTTGGACCGGATCGTTGAATACAAGGAGGCGACCGGGGCCGAACGGGCCATCGGGCTGTGCAACTCGGGCGTGGTCTGTGCCGAAGCCTCGGTGTTGTTCTCGCTGGTGGCCGGGGTCGGCAATGCCAACGCGGCGGGCGAGTATTACCTGACCGATATCGTGGGCCTCGCCCGGGCGCGGGGGCTGTCGGCGGGCGTGGTGATCTGCGACGAGGCCGAGACCCTGGGGATCAACACCCGCGCCGAACTGGCAGCGGCCGAGGCAGCCTTTCAGGCCCGCGCCCGGGCCGGGGCGCTGGCGAACGGCGTGACGCTGACCGCGCCCGACACGGTGTTCTTCGCGCTGGACACCCACCTGGGCCGCGACGCGGTGATCGGGCCGAACGTGATCTTCGGGCCGGGGGTGACTGTGGAAACCGGGGCAGAGATCAGGGGGTTCTGCCATCTCGAGGGCTGCCACATCAGCCGCGGCGCAACTGTCGGCCCGTTCGCGCGCCTGCGGCCGGGGGCGGAACTGGCCGAGGATGTCCATGTCGGCAACTTCGTCGAAATCAAGAATGCCGTGCTCGAGGAAGGCGTCAAGGTCGGGCATCTGACCTATATCGGCGATGCACAGGTGGGCGAGTTCAGCAACATCGGCGCGGGCACCGTGACCTGCAATTATGACGGCGTGTTCAAGCACCGCACCACAATCGGCAAACGCGTTTTCATCGGGTCGGATACGATGCTGGTGGCCCCGGTCACCATTGGGGACGATGCGATGACGGCTTCGGGCTCGGTCATCACGATGGATGTGCCCGCCGCCAGCCTGGCCCTCGCGCGGGCGCGGCAGGTCAACAAGCCGGGTCTGGCGGTGAAATTGTTTGAAAAGTTGCGGGATTTCAAAGGCAGAATCGCGAAGGGACCTTAGGATGTGCGGGATTGTCGGGGTGTTGGGCAACCATGAGGCGGCGCCGTTGCTGGTCGAGGCGCTGAAACGGCTGGAGTATCGCGGCTATGATTCCGCCGGGATCGCCACGCTGAACCAGGGGCGGCTGGACCGGCGGCGGGCGGTGGGCAAACTGGTCAACCTGTCGGACCTGCTGGTGCACGAACCGCTCGCCGGCAAGGCGGGCATCGGTCACACCCGCTGGGCCACCCACGGCGCGGCCACCACGGTCAATGCCCATCCGCACCAGTCCGGCCCGGTCGCCGTGGTGCACAACGGCATCATCGAGAATTTCCGCGACCTGCGCGCCGAAATCGTGACAGCCGGCCTGATCCCGGAATCCGAGACCGATACCGAAACCGTGGCCCTGCTGACCCGGATGCATATGGACCGCGGAATGTCGCCCTGCGATGCGGCGCATGCCACGTTGCAACGGCTGCACGGGGCGTTCGCGCTGTGCTTTCTGTTCGACGGCGAGCCCGACCTGCTGATTGCCGCCCGCAAAGGCTCGCCGCTGGCGATCGGTCATGGCGACGGCGAGATGTTCGTAGGCTCGGATGCCATCGCCCTGGCCCTGATGACCGACCGGGTGACCTATCTTGAAGAGGGCGACTGGGCCGTGGTCACGCGGGCGGGGGTCACGATCCACGACGCGGCGGGTCGGCTGGCAAACCGTGCCGAGACCCGCATCCAGATCGATGCGGCCCGCATCGACAAGGAAGGCCACAAGCATTTCATGGCCAAGGAAATTGCCCAGCAACCTGTGGTGGTCGCCGGGGCCCTGGCGCACTACACCACCGGCGGCGCGCGCCCGGGGTTGCGACTGCCCGAGGCGGTCGATTTCACCGGAGTGGACCGGCTGGTTCTGGTGGCGTGCGGCACGGCGTCTTATGCCTGCCACGTTGCGCGCTATTGGTTCGAGCAGATCGCGGGCCTGCCCTGCGACGTGGATATCGCATCCGAATTCCGCTATCGCGATCCGGTGCTGTCGCCCGCCAGTTGGGCGATGTTCGTCAGCCAGTCCGGCGAGACTGCCGACACGCTGGCAGCCCTGCGCCATGCCAGGGATCAGGTGGCCAGGATCGTGGCCGTGGTGAATGTGGCGACATCCTCCATCGCGCGCGAGGCGGACCTTGCGCTGCCGATCATGGCGGGGGTCGAGATCGGCGTGGCCTCGACCAAGGCGTTCACCTGCCAGTTGGTGACACTGGCGGTTCTGGCGCTGAAAGCGGCGGTTGACCGCGGGCGTCTCGCCCCCGACGCGCTGGCGCGGCACCTGGCCGATCTCGCCGCCCTGCCCGGCCTGATGAACCACGCGCTGACCTTGTCAACCGACATCGCAAGCATCGCCGAGGATCTGGCCCGGGCGCAGGACGTCCTGTTCATGGGCCGCGGGGCAATGTTCCCGATGGCGCTGGAAGGCGCACTGAAGCTCAAGGAAATCAGCTATATCCATGCCGAGGGTTACGCCTCGGGCGAGTTGAAGCACGGCCCCATCGCGCTGATCGACGCTGCGGTGCCGGTGATCGTGCTGGCCCCGAAGGATGCCCTGTTCGACAAGACCGTGTCGAACATGCAAGAGGTCATGGCGCGGCACGGCAGGGTTCTGCTGATTTCGGATGCACAAGGCGTGGCCGAGGCCGGTACGGGCTGCTGGAAAACCCTGACCCTGCCGCGGCTCGACTCGCCGTTCGCGCCGATCCTCTACGCGCTGCCGGTGCAACTGCTGGCCTATCACACCGCGATTGCCAAGGGCACCGATGTGGACCAGCCGCGCAACCTGGCGAAATCGGTCACCGTGGAATGATCGCCGCGGCGCTGGCCGATCTGACCGCCGCGGCTGACCCCGCGCGCGCCGCCGGGGCTGCGGCTTGGCACAAGGCCCCCCGCCGCTATCTGGGGGTTCCGGTGCCGGTGGTAGAGGCGATGGCGCAGGGCTGGCGGTCGGCCTGCACGCTCGACGCCCGCCTTGCATTGGCGGCAGACCTGTGGCGCACCGACATCCACGAGGCCCGGGTTGCGGCGGCCAGGTTGCTGACGCAGGCCCGCATCCGCCCCGATGACGCCGCATGGGCGCTGATCGTGTCCTGGGTGCCCGACTTCGATGGCTGGGCGCTGGCCGATCATGTTTGCGTCGCCGGGGCCAAACGGCTGGTGGCCGACCCCACCCGGCTGGATCAGATCGAGGGCTGGACCCGGTCTGATCACGTGTGGACCCGGCGGGCGGCGCTGGTCATCACGCTGCCGTTTGCCAAGTCGAACCACCCCAAGCCCGTGGACCAGGCGGTGCGCGACCGGGTGCTCGGGTGGGCGGCGGGGTATGCCGATGATCGCGCCTGGTCCATCCAGAAGGCGATTGCAGGGTGGGTGCGCGATCTGTCAAAGCATGACCCGGGCCGGGCGGCCGGTTTCCTGAACGCCCATGCAGGCCGGCTCACGCCCTTCGCGGCCAGGGAGGCCGGGAAGCACCTGACCGGTCAGCTTGCGGGCGGCACCGGCAGCAACGCCGCCGCGATCCGGCGACCCTCGCCCAGCAACACGTTGTAAGTCCGGCAGGCAGCGGGCGAATTCATCACCTCGACCCCGATGCCCGTTGCCTCGACAGTGCTGCGAAAGTCGCGCGGCACCGGGGCGATCTCGGCCCCCGTCCCCACGAACAGCACGTCAATCCGGCCGATCAGCGCCAGCACCGCTGCTGCATCCGCGAGTCCGCCCCAGGGGCCGGCGCCCCACGGGGTCACGAGACAGGCCCCCTGCAGCACATGCGGGCCGATCCGGAAGAACCCAGGACCATAGCCTTCGATCGCCAAAGCCGAACCGTAGGTGATTTCGGTCAACCGCATGTCACGCGTCGATATTGGCAAACTCGCTGCCGGTGTCGCGCTTGGCCTTCGGCTCGCGGTTGATGCCCAGCATCAGCACGATATTCTTGGCGACATACAGCGTCGAATAGGTGCCAATCACCACTCCGAACAGCATGGCAAACACGAACCCGCGGATCACGTCGCCGCCAAAGATGAACAGCGCGGTCAACGCAATCAGCGTGGTCGAGGCGGTCATCAGCGTCCGGCTCAGCGTCTCGTTCGCAGTGAAGTTCAGCAGGTCACGCAGCGGCATCGTCTTGTATTTCGCAAGGTTTTCGCGCAGACGGTCAAAGATCACCACGGTATCGTTGACCGAATAACCAAGAATGGTCAGCAAGGCCGCGACGATGGTCAGATCGAATTTCAACTGGAACAGCGAAAACACTCCGACCGTCACGATCACGTCATGCAGCAGCGCCGCCACCGTGCCGACCGCGAACTGCCATTCGAACCTTACCCAGACGTAGGCAAGGATGCCAAAGGACCCCGCCGCAACAGCCAGCAACGCCGACCAGATCAACTCGGCCGACACTTTCGGCCCGACCGATTCAACGGCTGCAAAGACAATGGCCGGGTCTATCGCGGTCAACGCGTCTTCCATCGTCTGAATGATCTCGGGCGTCACCGCCTCGACCCCGTCCTGCGCCTGGATGCGGATCATCGCGACATGCTGATCGGCGCGGAAGGCCGGGTCGAACACCTCGGTGATCGAGACATCGCCCAATTCGAGCGCGGTCAGCGCCGACCGGTACGCCGCCACATCGACCATCTGCGTCGATTCCGTACGGATCGACGTGCCGCCGCGAAAATCGATACCGAAGTTCAGGCCGAACACCGCCAGCGACAGAAACGTCAACAGCACCGCCGCGCAGGACGTGCCGAAGGTGATCCACTGCAAGCGGAAAAAGTCGATGTTGGTCGTTACCGGGGCAAGTCTCAACCGCCAGGCCATGATCGTGCTTCCTTATACCGTGATGGTCTTTGGCTGGCGCATCGCCATCCAGGTTTCGATGATCAGACGCGTGACATACACGGCCGTGAACATCGAGGTGATGATCCCGATCCCCAGGGTCACCGCAAAGCCGCGCACCGCCCCCGAGCCGATCCAGAACATGATGCTTGCGGTCAGCAGCGCGGTCACGTTGCTGTCCATGATGGCCGAAAAGGCTTTCTCGAATCCCACTTCGATGGCGCGGCCCGGAGCCTTCCCGGCGCGCAGTTCTTCGCGGATCCGCTCGTAGATCAGCACGTTGGCATCGACGGCCATGCCCATGGTCAGCACTATCCCGGCAATCCCGGGCAGGGTCAGTGTCGCCCCGATCGTGGACAGGAAGGCAAAGAGCAGCACGATGTTGATGGTCATGGCCGTGACGGCCATGACCCCGAACCACCCGTAGCTCGCCACCATGAAGGCCGCCACGGCGATGGCCCCGATTACGGCCGCACGTTGGCCGGCCACGATGCTGTCGGCCCCCAATTCCGGCCCGATGGTGCGTTCCTCCAGAAATGTCATCCCGGCCGGCAAGGCTCCGGCGCGCAACAGGACGGCGAGTTCGGTGGATTCCTCGACCGTGAACGATCCGGTGATGATGCCCGACCCGCCCGCGATGTGCGACTGGATCACCGGGGCGGAAATCACCTCGTCATCCAGCACGATGGCAAAGGGTTTGCCGATATTGGCTGCCGTGTAGTCGCCGAACTGCCGGGCGCCCACCGGGTTGAAGCGAAAGTTCACGGCGGGGCGGTTGTTCTGGTCAAAGGCCGGCTGGCTGTCGACCAGTTCTTCGCCGGTGACCACCGGGGTTTCTTCGACCACGAGATAGCTGCCCTCTTCGCCCGTCAGCGGCAGCAGCAGGTTGCGCGGGCCGGGATCCTCGCCCGCATTCGTGGTGCGGCGGACCACCGGGTTGAACGACAGTTGCGCCGTGGTGCCGATCAGGCTTTTCAACTCGGCGGCAGACCCGATGCCGGGCACCTGGATCAGAATGCGGTCGGAACCCTGACGCTGGATGGTAGGCTCACGGGTGCCGACCTCGTCCACCCGGCGGCGAATGATTTCAAGGCTTTGCAGCAAGGTGCGGGTGTCGGTCGCGGCTTGTTCCGCCTCGGACAGCGCCACCACGATGTCCGATCCTTCGGCGCTGACCTCGATGTCGGTCTGCCCGATGCCGGTCAGGCTGACCACCGGCGTGGCCAGCGCGCGCACCGCCTGTACCGCTGCGGCCATGCCCTCGGGGTTCGAGACCGTCACCCGCAGCACGTCGGGCGGCGACGGTGCCCGGCGCACGTTGCCCGCCTGATCGCGCACATCGCGCAGCGCATCGCGGACCTCGGGCCACAGCCCGTCCATCCGTTGTTTGTAGACGTCTTCCAGATGCACCTCGGCCAGCAGATGCGCGCCACCGCGCAGGTCGAGCCCGAGGTTGACCAGCGACGACGGCAGCGCATCCGGCCACAGGGCCCGCGCCGCCGACTGGTCCGGCGTTGCACTGCCACCTGCCGCCTCGATTGCCTGAACGGCGTCGTTGTGCTGCTCGACCTGTGCGTAAAACAGGTTGGGAATCGCCCAGAACAGACCCAGGGCACAGATGCTCCAGATCAGCAGGCGCTTCCATAGCGGCGTGTGCACCATGTCAGGTCAGCTCGCCGCGGGTTCGGTTTTCGACATAACCTGCGTGATGGTGTGCCGCATGACCTTGACCTTGACGTTCGGCGCAATCTCGACCTCCAACTGACCGTCCGCCCCGACGCTGGCCACCTTGCCAACGATTCCGCCGGCGGTCAGCACCTGATCGCCCCGGCGCAACGCCTCGACCATGGCCTTGTGTTCCTTGAGCTTTTTCTGCTGTGGGCGGATCAGCAGGAAATACATGATTGCAAAGATCGCGATCAGCGGCAGGAACGAGGCGATGGCGCCGCCGGCCCCTGGGGCTACGGCCTGGGCAAAGGCGGGGGTGGCAAACATGGTCGGTCCTTTCGGTCACCGGCAGCGGGCCGGGAATGGGTTGGCATCCTTTAGCTCCGGGGTGCGGGATTGGCAAGGCACGCGCCCTGCCCGCCCCCGCCGCCGGATACTGCGCCGATCTAGGCAGTGCAGGGGCCCAATCCAACCCTTTCAGACAAATCGCTGCAGCACGGGCAGACGCAACAACAGAATGGTCAGTGCCCAGGATCCGGCAAAGGTGAACAGCGCCGCAGCCGACCGGTCCACATCGCCGCCAAACAGCTTGAACGCGACCAGCAACCGCGCCGGGTGCAGAAGGTAGATGCCAAAGGCATGCCCCGCCAGCACCGTCGGCCAGCGCCCGGCAATCTCGACCCGCCAGACGGCCAGAAACACCAGCGCCACAAGGATCATCTGCACCGAGGCGAACTCGGGCGCGCGGTAGACCAGCACGGCGCTGATCACCCCCGCAGCCGCGACAGGTACCCAAGTCAGCCCGATCCGCTGCGCCAGCGCCAGCAGCGCGCCGAACAGGAACAGCGGCAACGAGTAGAACCATTGCGGCAGCGGTTGCGGAAACGGCTCGGTGCTGACCAGCCAGGCCAACGGGGCCACTTCGGCATGCAAAAGCCCCAGCGGGATCGACAGCGTCACCAGTCCCAGTGCTGCGAGCCACACCTCGCGCGGTCCGGTGATCCAGCGGCACAGCGGGGCAATCACCACCAGCGCCAACATCACGAACGGCAGGAACCAAAGATGGATCGACGGTCCGATCAGCAGCGACCAGGGCTCTGCCAGCACCGCAAAGGGCGCGTCCGACACCACCTCGAACACGACGCGGAACACCAGGCACCAGAACAGCCACGGCAGGGCAATCCGCCGCGCCCGCGACAGCCAGAACCCCTTGCCGTCCGATCGCAGGAACGAGCCGACAGCCAGGTACGAGGTCAGCACCAGAAACAGCGACAGGGCAAGATACCCGATATCGGCATAGGGTGCGCGGGCGTGGTCCCAGACGATGCCGAACGCGGCCAGAAACCGCATCAGGTCAACCGACCGCCGATAGCCACCGTCCGCTGCCTGTGCCGCCTCTGTCATCCCTCGCTCGCCTTTGTGATCGACAACCCCGATAACCCGCCGGTTATCCGGGATCATCGGCAAAAACCGGGCTGTGCCGGCAGTAGCAGGGCCAATTCCGTGTCAGGCCCGAAAGGCGACGTAGGACTTGGCGATCCCGGCAAACCGTTCGGTCCAGATCGTGGCGCCGGGAAACAGCCGCCGCATTTCGTGGCGCGACAACACAGTGGTGGTTTCCACCATCTCGCACCAGGCCGGCAGCTTGCGCCGCCAGTTCGCGATGAAATGGCGTTTCATGACCGGGGGATAGAACCACCACAGCGGCATGTGGGTATGCGCCTCCATCGGAAACCAGATCGAGGGCGTCTGCACCCAGTAGCGCGGGGCCAGCCGTTGCGCCTCGGCGGCCAGCGCTGCACGGTGCGCGGCATCGCCGACATGCTCGATCACCGAATTGGAAAAGGCGATGTCATAAGGGGCGTCGGCCGCGCCGCGCACCGCGCAGGCGTCGCCTTGGACAAAGCGGATCGTGTGATGCGTCGGCGGCACGACGGGGCTGGTCGACCCCGGCAGGTTCAGCACGGTCACATCCAGCGGCAGCGGCACGTCCAGCCAGAAGTCGATGGTGCCGCCCAGATCCAGAATGCGCTCGCCGCCTCTGATCTGCATGACGTCCAGAAACCGCGCCATCCGCCGGCCTCGGGTAACCCGGGCAAACGGGCGCTTCAACGCCACTGCCGTGTGAAACAACGCGTATCGCATGCCCCGTCCCTGAAACCGCCAAGCCCGCGCTTCGTCTATGCCTGCATCCCGGCAGAATTGGGGCAAAGGCGTGCAACGGCAACGGATTTGCGATGCCGGCCGGGTGGATTTGCGGTTCACCCCCGCAGAACAATCGGGCATATGGGGCCCACAGACGCCAGATGAGGCCGCCATGCACGATATCCGCGCGATCCGCGACACTCCCGCCGCCTTTGACGCAAGCCTCGCGCGGCGCGGTCTGCCCGGGCTGTCGGACGACGTCTTGCGGCTGGACGAGACGCGGCGCGCCTCGATCCTGCTGGCCGAACAGAAACAGGCCGACCTCAACCGGCTGAGCAAACTGGCGGGCACGGCACGCGCGGCCGGCGATACCGCGACGTTCGAGGCGCTCCGGGCCGAAGTGAACGACCTCAAGACCCTGCTGGGCACCCTGCCCGACGCGGCCGCTGCCGCCGACACGGCCCTGCGCGATCTGCTGCTGACCATCCCGAACCTGCCGCTGCCCGAGGTTCCGGATGGCCTGACCGAGGCGGACAATGTCGATCTGCGGTCCTGGGGCAGCCCTCGGGTCTTCGCCTTCGCCCCGGTCGAACATTTCGACATCGCGGGGGTGGCCCCGGGCATGAACTTTGACATGGCCGCCAAACTGTCAGGCGCGCGGTTCGTGGTGCTGCAAGGGGCGGTGGTCCGGGTTCACCGTGCGCTGGCGCAGTTCATGCTCGACACCCATATCGCCGATCATGGCTTGCTTGAGACGTGGACCCCGGTGCTGGTCAAGGAGGACGCGATGTTCGGCACCAACCAGTTGCCGAAATTTGCCGAAGACAGCTATCAGACCACCAACGGATGGTGGCTGATCCCGACGGCCGAAGTCACGCTGACCAATTCGGTCGCGGGCGAGATGCTGGACGAGGCCGCCCTGCCGATCCGGCTGGTGGCCCATACCCAATGCTTCCGCTCCGAAGCCGGCTCGGCCGGGCGCGATACTGCCGGGATGCTGCGGCAACACCAGTTCGAAAAGGTCGAGATGGTCACGATCTGCACGCCCGACACCGCTGTGGCAGAACATGACCGGATGACCCGCTGCGCCGAGGTCATTCTGGAAAAGCTTGGCATCCCGTATCGCACGATCGTGTTGTGCACCGGCGACATGGGGTTTGGCGCGCAAAAGACCCATGATCTGGAGGCCTGGCTGCCCGGACAGGGGCGGTATCGCGAGATCAGTTCGGTTTCGACCTGCGGGCAGTTTCAGGCGCGGCGGATGAACGCGCGCTTCCGCACCCCGGGGGGAAAGCCCGACTTTGTGGCCACGCTCAACGGATCCGGTCTGGCGGTGGGGCGTTGCCTGATTGCGGTGCTGGAAAACGGGCAACAGGCGGACGGATCTGTCGATCTGCCGCCGGTTCTGCATCCCTATCTGGGCGGCAACACAAGGATCGCCGCGAGCGGAGAGTTGGTCTGACATGCGCCACGCCTTCCACGAGATGCCCTGGACGCGGCCCGTGCTGCTCGCCCTCGCAACCCTGGCATTTGCCATCGCACCTTCGGTGACGCCCCCCTTCAGCGGCTATGAACCCGGCCAGTTCCCGGTCGAAATCGAGCGGCCCTCGATCCAGCCTGCGGGCTATGCCTTTGCGATCTGGGGGCCGATCTATGCCTGGCTGATCGTCCACGCGGGCTTTGGGGTGCTGCGGCGCCGTGAAGATGCCGCATGGGACCGGGTGCGCCTGCCGCTGACGATATCCCTGGCACTGGGCGCCCTGTGGCTGGCCATCGCCGGGCAGGCCCCGATCATGGCGACGGTGGCGATCTGGGTGATGCTGGCGACGGCAATGCTGGCGTTCTTGCGCGCCGATCCCGGTCTTGACCGTTGGCTGCTGTCACCACCCCTGGCGGTCTACGCCGGCTGGTTGACGGCGGCCTCTGCGGTGTCGCTCGGCGTGGTGCTGTCGGGCTACGGCTGGCTGTCGGACACGGCAGCGGCGCTGGCCATGCTGGGGCTGGCGCTGTGCATCGCGATCCTCGCCCAGTCGCGCCGGCCGCAAATGCCACTGTACGGGGTGACGGTGATCTGGGCGCTGGCAGGCATCATTGCGGTGAACTGGGGCCCGAACCCGCTGGTCGCCTATGCCGCGATGGCCGGGGCTGCGGTGATGGCGGCGGCCACCGGCGCGCTGTTTCGCCGCTAGCGGCGCGCGCTCGGAAGTTCAGTCCTTGCGCCCCTCGATGTGTTTGCGCAGCCGACTTGGGGTGTGAAACTTGCGGTCCTTGAACGGATTCTTGGCCGACTGGCTGCGGAAAAACAGCCGGATCGGAGTGCCCGGCATCTGAAAATGGTCGCGCAAACCGTTGACGAGATAGCGCTTGTAGCTGTCGGGCAGCTCATCGGGGCGCGAGCACATGATGACGAACCCCGGAGGCCGCGTCTTGACCTGACTGATGTAGCGCAGCTTGATCCGGTGCCCGCCGGGTGCCGGCGGCGGGTGAGCCTCGCACATCGCGTGCAGCCAGGTGTTCAGCCGCGCCGTGGTGATCCGGCGGTTCCAGACGTCATGCGCCCGGCGGATCGCCTCGTGCAGCCGGTCCATGCCGCGGCCGGTCTTGGCGGACACGGTGACAAGGGGTGCCCCGCGCAACTGCGGCAACAGCCGTTCGAACATCTCTTTCAACTCGGCGAGCTTTTCCTGCTTTTCGCCTTCCAGATCCCATTTGTTGACTGCCACCACCACGGCCCGGCCCTCGGTCTCGGCATAGTCGGCGATGCGCAGATCCTGCACCTCGAACGGGATCTCCACGTCCAGCAGCACCACCACCACTTCGGCAAACCGAACCGCGCGCAACCCGTCGGCGACCGACAGCTTTTCCAGCTTTTCGACCACCCGCGCCTTCTTGCGCATGCCGGCCGTGTCGAACACCCGGATCGGGGTGTCAAACCAGTCGGCCCGCACCGAGATGGCGTCGCGGGTAATGCCGGGTTCCGGTCCGGTCAGCATCCGGTCATACCCCAGTATCGTATTGATCAGGGTCGATTTTCCCGCATTGGGCCGCCCGATCACCGCGATCTGCAACGGCTTGGCGGCGGTCGGGTGGTGCGCGGTCGCATCTGCCTCGACCTCGGCTTCGGCCTCGGACAGGTCGATGTCGACCAGAGGCGCGTTCTCGGCATCGCGGGCGGCGAACTCGGCCTCGAAAGGTTTCAGGACGTGATACAGGTCGTCGATCCCTTCGCCATGTTCGGCCGACAGACGCAAGGGTTCGCCAAGACCGAGCGCCCAGCCTTCCAGCGCCCCGGCATCCCCGGCCTTGCCTTCCGCCTTGTTCACCCCAAGGATCACCCGCGCGCCCTTTTTGCGCAGGATATCGGCGAACACCTCGTCCGAGGGCGTGACCCCCACCCGGCCGTCGATCAGAAACAGACTGACGTCCGCCATGTCCACCGCGCGTTCGGTCAGCCGCCGCATCCGGCCACGCAGGCTGTCGTCGGTGATCTCTTCCAGCCCCGCCGTGTCGATCACGGTGAACTTGAGGTCAAAGATCCGTGCATCGCCCTCGCGCAGGTCGCGCGTGACGCCGGGCTGGTCATCGACCAGCGCCAGCTTGCGGCCGACCAGCCGGTTGAACAGGGTCGATTTTCCCACATTGGGGCGGCCGACGATGGCGAGGGTAAAGCTCATGGTACTGGTCCGGGGATGGCGAAGCGCTTGCCCTACACCAGCCGCGGCCTAGCGGAAAGCGTGAAGTTGCCCGTTGCCGCCCACGACATAAAGCACACCCCCCGCCAGCGCCGGGCTTGACGCCGCGCCGCCGGGGATCGCAGCGCCGCCGACCAGGCCCCCGTCGGTCGGGCTGAACAGCCGCATCTCGCCGTCCGACGACAGCACGATCAGCCGCCCGCCCGCCAGAACCGGGCCGAACTGCGCAATGATGCCCCGGCGTTTGCGGATCTTGTCGGTCGTCCAGTACGGCATGTCGACCGCCCAGATCACCGCACCCGAGCCTGCATCCATTCGCACCAGCCGGTTTTCGTCATTGACCACAAAGATCGACCCGCCCGCGACGAGGGCCGGGTTGAGGGCGCCTTCGGCCGCTGCCCAGATCGTCTCGCCGGTTTCGGTGTTCAGCGCGGTGCTGCGCCCTGCCGCGGTGCCCACATAGGTGACCGGCCCCGCGACCACCGGATCGCCGGTGATCTCGCTGACCGCGGTCGCATAGGCCCGTCCCAGCCGCTGGCCTGTCACGCCGGCCACCCAGACCCGGTCGCCGGTGTCCCGCCGCACGGCCGTGATCTCGCCGCTGGTAAAGGGGAACAGCACAAGATCGCCGCCAAGCGCCGGAGCCGAGCCGCTGACCATGCCATTCGCCGATGGCACGCCCGGCACTGTCCAGCGCACCCGTCCGTTGCCGGCATCCACCGCCCAGCCAGCGCCGTCGCGGCCGACGACATAGACGGTATCACCCTCGACCATCGGCGCCCCTGTCACCGGGCTGTCGAGCCGCTGACGCCAGGCCACCGCTCCGCTGCCGGCCTCCAGCGCCACCAACTCGCCGTAGCCGGTCGCGACATAGACCCGGCCGCCATCCGCTGCCAGCCCACCGCCCGAAACCTGTCCGCCACGGTCGTAGTCTGCCGTCAGATCGACCGCCCACAACACGGCTCCGCCAGTCGAAACCGCTGTCACCAGCGATCTGGCGTCCACCGTGAACACCCGCCCGCCCGCAACCACCGGGGCTGCCGACACGCGGTTGCCCCGGCTGTTGCCCGCCCCGACGTTGACGCTGAACAGCAGTTGCGGGGCGGCAGACAGCACACCATGCCCCGAGGCATGCCGCGCATTGCCGCCGCGCTGCGGCCAATCGGCGTTCGCCTGTGCGGCGGGCAGGGCAATCGGGACCGACTGGTTGGCCGGGCGCAGCGGCGGGGCCTGCGGTGCCGGTTCGCCCTCGACGGGGATCGAGTCTTCCAGCGGCGCGCGCAGCGGAAACCGCTCGCCCTGCAGGATGACCTCTTTCTCGCAGGCGGCCAGCAAGACCACCAGCGCCAGACCCGCAACCGCCGCCTTCCAGTTGACTGTCACAGCATCCGCCCCCATTGCCAAAACGCGCGCCAGAACGCCCATTGCCTAGCCGTCCTGCACGGGTGCCGAACTTGCGGGTTCGGGCACCTCGCCGCCAAGCGCCGTGATCATCTGTGCCGCCCGGCGACGCAGACCGCCCGGCGCTTCCTGATCCTGCAGCAAGGCGGTCAACGCGGTGATGGCCTCGGGGGTCTTGCCGTCTTCGACCAGCAGATAGGCCAGTTGTTCCAGCGCCAGCGTGCGGAACGGCCGTCCCGGTGCCGTCAGGGGTTCCAGCGCCGCCCGCCGGTCGGCCACCGGCACCTCGGCCCCGACAACGGTCACCCGGCGCAAACTGGCCAGATCGCGGTACACCTGCGGTTGACCCGCGTCGGCCGCCAAGGCCTCGAGCGCGGCAAGTGTCCCGGCGCGGTCTTCGGTCGGGTCCGAGGCCAGCAGCAACTGGCGCACCGCGATCTGTCCGCCGTTCGCCGGCAGGGCGGCCAAGGCCGCGCGCCGGTCGTCAGGCCCGCCGAGATCCAGGCTGTCAAGCACCGCATCGCCGAACGCCTGAGCCTGCGCCACGGCCCGGGCCTTCTGCCACTCGTTCCACGCGGCCCCGACAACGATGCCCACCACCACCAGAACCGCGATCCACCCGTATTTGCGAAACACGGCGAACAGGCGGTCGCGGCGGACCTCCTGGGTGACTTCGTCGATGAAACTGTCAGGGGTGCTCAAGCAGGCTCTCCTATCGGCTGACCCGTCTTACAGGCAAAGCCGCGCGTTTGCCAAGGCCCGGATCGGCGACCCTGCCCAGCGGGCCGCTCAACCTGTTCCCGACAGATAGGTGTGCCAGCTGCCATCGGGGTTGCGCGCCGAGAACTGCCTGGGCTTGTCATCGGGCAACTGCGGCAGGCTCAGCGACGGCGAGCCTGCATCATCCGACGATTGCCGTTCCCACATCGCCGTGTACCGTCCGTTCATCGCCAGAAGTGCCTCATGCGTACCCTGTTCGGTCACATGGCCATCTTCCAGCACCAGGATCAGGTCGGCATCGGCGATGGTGGACAGACGGTGTGCGATGGTGATCACGCTGCGCCCCTGCCCCATCTCCAGCAGACTGTCCTGAATATCGCGTTCGGTCTGGGTGTCGAGCGCCGACGTCGCCTCATCCAGAATCAGGATCGGCGGGTTCTTCAGCAGGGTGCGTGCGATGCCCACCCGCTGCTTTTCGCCGCCCGACAGCTTCAGCCCGCGCTCGCCGACCCGGGTCTCATAGCCATCGGGCAACCCGGCAATGAAATCATGGATCTTTGCCGCCCGTGCCGCGTCTTCGACCTCGGCACGGCTGGCATCCGGGCGGCCGTAGGCGATGTTGTAATAGACCGTGTCGTTGAACAGCACGGTATCTTGCGGCACCACGCCGATCATCTGGTGCAGACTGGCCTGCGTCACATCCCGCACATCCTGCCCGTCGATCCGCACCGATCCGCCCGTCACGTCATAGAACCGGAACAACAGCCGCCCGATGGTCGATTTGCCCGATCCCGACGGGCCGACCAGCGCGATCCGCTGCCCCGGCCCGACCCGCAGGCTCACGCCCTTCAGAATGGGGCGGGCCGCGTCATAGCCGAACTCGACCCGGTCGAACACCACCTCGCCGCCGGTGACCTTCACAGCCGCGGCCCCGGGTTTGTCGGTGACTTCGGGCGGCTGGCCCAGCAGCCCGAACATCTCGCCCATATCGACCAGCGACTGCCGGATCTCGCGGTACACCGTGCCCAGAAAGTTGAGCGGCATGGTGATCTGGATCATGTAGGCGTTGACCATCACGAAATCGCCAACCGTGAACTGACCCTTCTGCACCCCGATGGCCGACATCACCATCACCCCGATCAAACCGCAGGTGATGATGAAGCTTTGCCCGACATTCAGCGCCGACAGCGACAGACCGGTGCGCACCGCCATGTTCTCGTACGTCGCCATCGCCCCGTCATAGCGCCGCGCCTCCCAGCTTTCGGCGTTGAAGTACTTGACCGTCTCGAAATTCAGCAGGCTGTCGATCGCCTTCTGGTTGGCGTCGGTGTCGCTGTCGTTCATGGCCCTGCGGATCTTCACCCGCCATTCGGTGACCTTGAACGTGTAGGTGACATAGATCGCGATGGTGCCCACCACGACAGCCATGTAGGCCCAGCCAAAGTAAAGCGCGAAGATCACGCTGACCAGCGTCAGTTCCAGGATCAGCGGGCCGATGGAAAACAGCATGAAGCGCAGCAGAAAGTCGACGCCCTTGACCCCGCGTTCGATGATACGCGACAGCCCGCCGGTCTTGCGGGTGATGTGATAGCGCATCGAGAGGCGGTGGATGTGGGTGAACGTCTCCAGCGCCAGCTTGCGCAGCGCGCGCTGGCCGACCTTGACGAACACCGCGTCGCGCAATTCGCCGAACAGCACGGTGCTCCAGCGGGCGACCCCATACGCCACGGTCATCGCCACCGCCCCGAAGACCAGCGCATTGCCCGCCGTCTGCCCGGTCAACCCGTCGACCGCGACCTTGTAAAGGTAGGGTGTGGTCACCGAGACAAGCTTTGCCACCAGCAGCAGCAGCAGCGCCGCAACCACCCGCTGCTTGACCCACGCCTCGCCCTTTGGCCACAGGTAGGGGCCGACCCGGCGCATCGTCTGCAGCCCGCCCGAAGTCGGAACCGCCGATGGCGTCTCGTGCACGGGCGGCTTGGATCGGGACCTGGGGGTCTTGCTCATCGGGGCTCTCTGGATCGGACGGACAGTTGATCGGCACCGACGGATGGTTTAGACGTCGATATTTCAACGATCCGTGGGTAATTGAACCATGCAGCGAGCGCAAGTCCTGACCGCCCTGTCAGCCCTGGCTCACGAGTCGCGGCTCGACCTTGTACGGCTGTTGATGGGGCGAGGAGAGCCCGGCCTTGCCGCGGGCGAGATCGGGCGGGCCCTCGGCCTCTCGGCATCGCGGCTGTCGTTTCACCTTGCAACCCTCGAGCAGGCCGGGCTGATCCGGTCGCGGCGGGTGGCGCGCAACGTGATCTATTCGGCAGACCTCGGCGGCATCGGGCGGACCATCGGCTATCTGCTGAACGATTGCTGCATGGATCACCCCGAGGTGCGCGCCTGCTGCATCCAGGCCCGGATTGCGCCGATCACTGTTCCGCAGGAACAGTGAAAATCTGCCCCGGATAGATCAGGTCGGGGTCGCGGATCTTGTCCTTGTTGGCCTCGTAGACCTGCACATAGCGGACGCCTCCGCCAAGCGAGGCCGCGGCGATGGCCCACAGCGTCAGCCCGGGTTGAACGGTCACGGTCACCGCAGGCGGTGCCGGGGCCGGGGCAGGATCAGGGCTTGGGGCCACAGCGGGCGCTGTCCCCTGCACCACGGCTGGGGCGGGTTCGACGGCGGCGGCGGGCACCGGTGTTGCAACGGCTTCGGGTGCCGCCGGCTGGGCCGGGTCGGGCAACAGGTCTGCCGTCGGGGCCGGACCGGGCGGGGTCGCGGCAGCGGGGGCCGCCTCTGATCCGGGTGCGGCAGCGACAACGGGGGCCGGCACGATCACCTTGGCCGGGTCCGGACTTGTGGCAGGCTCCGGTTTGGCGGCCGGGTCCGGGAAAAGGGCCGGGTCCGGGACAACGGCCGGGTTGGCTGCCGACACAACAGCGGGAGCGGCCGGCCCGTCGGCTGCAGCAACGATCTCGGGCGCGGCGGGCAGATCCGACGGTGCTTCGGCTTGGGGGACGGGCGCATCAGCCCCGGCGGGCTGAGCCGCGGCAACCGTCTCGGGCGTCGGAAGGGCCGGGGAAAGCGGCGACGGGACGGCTGCACCGGGAACCGCAGGCGCGGGGTCGGCTGCGCTGGCAAGCGACTCGAGGGTTTCGCGTTGGAACGGGATCTCGAACCGCGAAGTTACCATGCCTGCCTTGTCCAACTGGTCGGCGCGCAGGGTATAAAGGCCTGGCGCAATCTCTGCCGCGGCAACCGCCCATTGCCCGCCGGAACCGACCGCAGTCTCGGTCAGTGCGGCATTGTCAAGATAAAGCCGCACGACCTGAGCCGCCTGTCCTGATCCGCCGAACTGCACAACTCCGTCGGGCCGATAGTCGATGATGTCGATCGTCACATTCGCCAGAACTGCGGCCGGGCGCGGAGCGGGGTCTTGCAACACCACGACGCTGTCGGGGGTGATCAGCAGCGCGGCAGGCGGCTCGGCGGCAACCGGAGCGGTTACCTCGTCGGCAGAATCGGCGGGAACCACGGCAGGTGCAGCAGCGGTCACGTCGGATGTCGGGGCAGCGGTTACTTCGGGAGGTGCGGCAGCGGTCACTTCGGGTGTCGGGGCAGCGGTGACTTCCGCAGGTGCGGCAGCGGTCACTTCGGGTGTCGGGGCAGCGGTCACTTCGGGAGTGGCAGCGGTCACTTCGGGAGCTGCGGCAGCGGTCACTTCGGGAGCTGCGCCAGCGGTCACTTCGGGAGCGACCTCGGGCTTGACCTCGGTCACGACGACAGGCGCAGGTCCGGCGATCGGGGCCAGCGCCACTGTTTCGGTCCCCAGAATCTCGTCACCGTCGGGCATCCGCATCAGCATCGACAACAGGCTGGGCGCGGGGTTGGGGGCAAGGGTGAACAAAGCCACGAACGACCCGTCGCTGCCGACCGGGGCCTGCGCCACCGCTGTCGCATCGACCATCAGCACGATCACCGCCTGCGCCGCCCCCCGGCCGGCGATCTGCGCCGCCCCGTCGGATTCAATCCGCACCAGATCAAAGGTCGGCGGGGCCACGATCGACGGCGGCACGACGGCAGGGGCCGCAACGACCGGCGCCGGACTTGCGTCCAGCGGCGGGTCGAACAGGCGTGGGGCCACCGAGCCCCCGACCGACCCCCCGACCGCCGCCTTCGGATGATCCGGCTCTGCCCCGAAGAACCACCAGCCCGCCAGCCCAGCCGCTGCCACCACCAGCACGCCCCCCGCGACCAGTCCGGCCTTGGGTGCGGCACCCTTCTTTGCAGAAGTCGCCATCCGTATTTTCCCCTATCCAAGCGGGGCCTGTTGCCGGCCCCTGCTTTCTTTCCCACAGGAACCCCGATATCAGCGCGCAACGCAACATGTTTTGAGGGATCCCGCCCCATGTCCGTGCTTCGTTCGGTCTGTGTGTTCTGTGGTGCGCGGCCGGGGACCGACCCGGCCCATCGGCAGACCGCGCAGGACACCGGGACAATGATCGCGCAGAACGGCTGGCGGCTGATCTACGGTGCCGGGGATGTGGGGCTGATGGGCGAAGTGGCGCGCGCTGCGCTTGCCGCCGGTGCCGCAACGCTCGGTGTGATCCCGGCGCATCTTATGCGGGCCGAACAGGGGCGGCGCGACCTGGCAACCCTTGTCGTCACCCAGACGATGCACGAGCGCAAGAAGGTGATGTTCATGAACGCCGACGCGATCGTGCTTCTGCCGGGCGGCGCGGGATCGCTGGACGAGTTCTTCGAAGTGCTGACCTGGGCGCAGATCGGCCTGCACGCCAAGCCGATCCTGCTGGTCAACGCAGACGGCTATTGGCAGCCGCTGATCGCACTTCTCGATCACGTCGTCGAACGGGGGTTCGCTGCCCCCTCGATGCGCGACCTGTATGAGGTCGTGCCGGATGTGCCTGCGCTTGCGACCCGGCTTTCCGCCGTTCTGGCCGTCGATCCGGGCAAGATGGACCCGAGTTGACGACGACCTGCCCGGGCTCGCGTCGGGCAGCTTCGCTTTGTGGTCGCAATCAGACATTCAACTGTCGGATCGGCAGAGGACCCCGCCGCTTTGCGCTGTCACGCTGACCCACAGACAACCGGATCGACAGGAACCATCGGACCGCGCCCGCCTCAGTCCGATCCGGACCCCGCACCCGCGGAGCCCGTCCCGACCGACCCTTGCAGGCAGAGCGGGTGTGACCGCTATGCCCCACCTGCCCGACCCGGCCCCCTCCGCCCCGGCCCCCCCCCACCACTCCCCCCCCCGCCCCGCCCACCGCGCCCTCACCCCCCCGTCCAG